>OLFT01000166.1_pt1 | contig 92501 bp, 79 predicted proteins | sample 1604921 | NCBI WGS metagenome assembly OLFT01 (sample SAMEA3888897, study PRJEB22519) | human gut metagenome | biome: human gut; feature: human-associated habitat; material: faeces | place: Denmark | collected 2013 | reverse complement strand
GCATGGCAAATGAACGGATTAAGCAAATGTACTTTAACCCTGATGATCCAAACAGCCTTCAGGAGGGTGATATTGTTAATGGTCGGGTAATTGGTGTATTCCCACAGCGCATTGCTTTTACAGTTGCAGGTATTGATAAATATCTGCACATTACCACGCCATACATTACCGGAGCTTCCAGAATCATCCCCGGCACCTCCGGGAAGGCGCTTGCTGTTGTCAACGATGAGAAGGAGTGCCTGATTAACACCATCAGACGGAATCCCGAAACAAAGGAAATTACGAATTTGTACATTTCCTTTTATGCTCCAATCGAGGATAAAATCCTGAAGAAAATTGATGCAATGAGAGTTGGAGCTTTATACTCCGGCACAATTTTACGCTTTCTCCCTCCAACCGAAGAAAGAAAACATCCCTACATGATCGTAAAAACCGACTCTGGTGTTGAAGTGCTCTGCACACTTCCAAACTGGAAAAAACCGCCCATGGAAATGGACAGTGTAAACGTAAAAATAGTTGAAATCCGTCCTAACGGTCAGAATACACTGGTGCTTGGATTCATCAAGCGTTAAGAAAGGAATGTGACTGAAATGGAAACAAAGAGAATAAAACTGGAGGTTGAAATTCCGACTGTGATCTACATGGCGCTGTTGGAAAATAAAATGCGTGACCAGGAGGACATTCTGGAACGTGCAAGAAAGGGTACGGTCGCAGCCTTCTACGCTATGTATCGAAACCCTTCACTTGTCCCTGTCCCGCTGAGACAATATTTTGAAGCTAACTACGGTGCGCCGCCTGAGCTGCCCGCACAAAAGAAAAAGGGTAAGAAAAAGACCGAAGAAGCTCAGCCAGCAGATGACCAGAATGAATTTGGCAATGAGTAACCTCTATCTCCTATAAGTCTATCTGAAACGACACAATTCCCCTATCCATGTCAAAAAGCAGGGTAGGGGAATTATATATTTGTTATATGTTATACATTCATTATTTTACATAAAGTGTATAAATTAAAAAACTTTGAAAAGTTTATTTTCAAAGTGAAAAAGGCAAGAAAAAAAGCCGTCCCCGGCCTTTTTCTCAAATAACTTACAATATAATCTAGGTTTTGTTGCACTGTCCCCAGTGCAGAGTGACTATCCACATCACTCATATCCACAATTAAATTATACATATAACAAATAGATTTGTCAACGAAATAGACTTTGAAAAAGCGTGAAAAAAAGGCGAAAAATCAAGCTTTCCGGAGATTTTATTATGTGCATTTTGCTAAATGTTTGATATATTACATTTATAAATTATTCGACAGAAAACTAAAAAAACAACTATGCTGCAAAGAGTTTTTAACAAGAAAATTTTTCTTATTTATATAAGAAAAATCTTGTAAATTCAGCATTTTCCGCACAATAGGTCGTTTTGTATTTATCAGCTGAACCCATAACTTTAAAAAATTTTTTATAAAAAAGAAGGGAGTTTTTACTATGAAACAAAAAATGTTAGGCTCTATTGCTCTCGCAGGCGTGCTCTCGCTATCTGTAGCCGGAACAGCTCTGGCTTCCGACTATCACAGCCCATTCACCGATCTTTCACCTAATTCTTGGTGCTACGGGTATGTCACCAGCATGGTAGGGCATAACTTCCTGTCTGGCTATCCGGATAATACGTTCCGACAGGATGCTCTTATCACTCGTGCAGAAACAGCAACCGCCCTGAGCAAGTTAGGACTGCCAGCAATCATTGTAAGCAAAGAATTCTACGATGTACAATCCCTCACATGGTATCACGATGCCATCCAAAAAGCATATACATCCGGTGTAATGCTTGCAACCAATCACGATACTACCAGTGACTATTATGCTCCAAACGATTACCTGACAAGGGCTGATGCGGCTATCATTGCTTCTCGCCTTTATGGACTGCATAACACCAGTGTCAGCCTGCGGCAGTTCACTGACAACGATGAGATTCCGTATGGTTCTGAAATCCATTTCAAAAATCTTATCAATGCCGGAATCATGTCCGGCTATCCTGACAGAACGCTGCGTCCCAATCAGCCCATTACCAGAGCAGAGTTCAGCCGTATCTTTAATTTCATCTGCAGCATGACATCCTACGATATGCAGAACAATATTAGAGATTCCTTGGAGGAAGAAAATATACTGAACAAAGATAATGATCTATCAGAGGTTTCTTTAAAGCTGGAAGTAGCTGATAAGCTGACATACGGCGAAGAATCTTCGGCAAGGGTAAAGGTAAAAACCGAGAATATACCGAACGGAACAGTGATTCCACTCTCCATCAGCGGCAACGGCAGCAATATTACCATTCCAAGCCAGATTTCCATCTACAATGATACAGCATCCTTCTTCATTTATTCCTCAAGATTGACTGCAATGAAAACCTACACATTGACTGCAACGTATGAAGGAATGGATTTCAGCACAAATGTCTACCTCAAAAAGAAGGATACACAATCCAATGATATTTATATTGACAAGATCACTGTTGATGGCACACTGCTCTACGGTAAGAGTGATTCTGTAGAGATTGTAGTAGAAACAGAGGATATTCCTAAAGGCGAATATGTAGAAGGCTCCATCACCGGGCCGGGGCTGAGCCTTGAAGATGATGAAGTGAAAGTAAAAAATAATAAAGCTGTATTCACTGTAAACTCTAAATCCAGCACACCAACCGGTATCTATACCTTTAAAGCAGGCTATGAAGGGCATTATCGGACAGCAAAGGTTGTGGTTGCTGAAACAAAAACAGATGATCCATACATTGTTAAAGCAGAAGTAAGCAGAAATCTGAGAGAAGGCAAAAATGACCAGATCAATGTGACTGTGTACACAAATGACCTGCCAAACGGACAATACATGACTGCAGCACTCAGTGGAAAAACCAGTGGTAATACTGTATATCCGGCAAGCGTAGGGCTGAGTGTAACAGATCAGGTACTGGTATATGACAATAAAGCTGAATTTACCATCTACAGCTCCTCCTACACACCCAAAGGCACATACTATATCACATTCGATTATAACGGCACATCCCACAGAGTAAAATTCTATGTGAGTGACAGCGACTCTGATACCGATTACGATGATGATGAAAATGGCTACATCAAATCCATTACTGTAGACGGCTATCTGCGTGAGGGCCGCAAGGACTATGCTGATGTAACTGTAAAAACAAGCGGTATCCCTGATGGTACAATTCTTTATCCAGAAGCTGAGGATGATCTGAAGGTTCCTGCGTCCTGCGTTGTTTATAACAACAAAGCTGAATTCTATGTGCATAACCCCAATTCTGTCGAAGCTGGCAGATATGAAATTTCCATCCGCTATAACGGTGAAACCTACACAGCTACGGTTCGTGTCCGCTGATAAATCTCCTACAACAGAACACTAAGTTGCTATAGCACTTTTTCCATTTACTTTGCAAATATTTTTTGCAAAGTAAGTGGAATTTTTTTAAACTGAACGGTTAATAGGGCAGGGCGGCAAACGATAATTATTATCTCTTAATAACTATTCGCAAAACACAGGTTTTGCGAATAGTTTATGCTTGTGGTTATCAAATTGGCTTTTCGACCATCTCCTACATCCTAATTATATATATTCGACCAGATCACTAATCTCACAACATAATACCTTAGACAAAACCACCAGATATTGCACCTGAGCTTTATTGATATTTTTCTGCCGCTGTTCATACTGCTGAATCGTCCGAAGTGGAATGCCCGCCAATTTCGCCAGTTCCTTTTGGCTTAAACCAGCCTTTAGACGGTGTATCTTCAGATTTGTTTCTTTTTTTCGCTGTTTATACAGAACATTCATTGCATCAACAAACTGCCGGATGTCCATTTCATGGAAAGGATAATACATACCCAATATCTCTTTGATTGGCACATACAGGTTAATCTCCTCAAAGGACATACCTGTTTCCCATTGATAATAAGCCAATGCCCATCCTGTCCAGTATTCTTCACTCCGATTGCTTGCATACATTGGCTTCATACGTTTTCTTTCGATTCCTGAACATTCCAGAACCTTATATGCCAATTCAACGCCTGACACTCCCACCAGAAGTTGAAAATCGCCTTCTCCAAAGCGTTTTGCAATGCCAGCAGCAAGAAATAATCCCCAAAACTCCTCGATTTCATATTTCAAATCATATACGGCAAAATCCAACATCCGACCAAGTGCTGTTCTTGCTTTTTCCAAATAAACCTTATCGTAAGCGTGGATCATCACTAGTCATCTCCTCATCTATGATCTGCATAATGTAAATATCACCTTTCTGTCTCCTGTTTCTTTCTACATCAAAGTATTCTCTGCGAGCATTTTTATCCCGGAGCATTTTCTTCTGATACCATTCATCTGCAGCTGCGATCTCATATCCGTAAAATTGTATCTGCGAGAAAGCCTTTTCACTTTTTAAAACAAACTGCTGCCCGAGTTTGCCAAGATACATTGCATGATTCAACTGGCGGAAAGAAATTGTACCATTGATAAAATCCTGTGCAAATGAGAAATAGCTATCATCTGCACGATAACCGATAATCGCATCATACCGCCCATAATCAATAGAAAATTTATCTAAAATATACTCCTTCGCCTCAAGTGCCAGCCCTGAAGGAATATCAAACTCACGATTTTGCAAAAGAATTGCCAACCAGTGCAAAATGCAATACCGACTATCATTCAGATTTAAGATGGTAAGACCGTTACAATCCAATTCATAGCAATTTGCATATCCATCTATATCCTTCTTTACTCCCCACTCTTTTGCCATATCAATGCTATCTGTGCAATAGAATCCCAGACCATAATCATTATATTTTTTACCTTGCCCATAAATAGGCTTTTCAATTATCTTTTCGGAACCATGGTATAACTTTCTCATTTTTTCATCACTCCCATCTACAGTATACTCCTTTAGGAGTATACTGTCAATAAACCATATTCATATAATTTTCAAAAAATAAGAAGTCCAATCAATGGAAACACATTTTATCCCTATGCTATAATTAGTCTACAAAAAAAGAAATGAGGTGTCCACAATGAAACAAGCAACTCCGGGAATGCGAATGAAATATTCTCGCAAAAAAGAAAAAATGAAACTCTCTGAATTAGCAGATAAAATAAACGTACCAATCTTTATACTGAAAAGCTATGAAACCGATAGAAAAGAGCTGCCCTACGAACTGGCTCGACATATCGCTACTGTGCTGCACACAACCGCAGGATATCTACTCGGATGGGAAGCTGACCCCTTCCTAGCTGAGGTGTATGAACAAAAAACAAACGAAGAAGCACTGTTTGATGAAGATTTTGACGATGATGAACCATTTTCTGATGATGAAGATGACTGGGACGATGAAAACGAATCTATCTCCCTGTTTTATGAGATGATGTATAAAAGCGAAGAAGAAAAAGATGAAATCTTGGAAACCAGAGCATTTAACACTCATATTGCAGGCTATCTGATTTGTACTTTACAAAAATTGGGCTGCTCCGCAAGCACAATTACAAAAGCTCGCCAGATGTTGTATGATGAAATCTTCCCTAACCTGACGGCTGAAGCCGCCAGAGAACTTGGAGCAGCTGCGGAACTCAAGCAACCAGATACTCTGAATGAAAACCCCAATATTATCCATTTTCCGATAGAGGATTGATTTTGCCCCCCCTTGAATGTGCCGAAATAGGAATACAAATTAGAAATTTTATTATTATATTCCCATTTCGGCATATAAATTGATTTTTTGCATGGTTTGCGCTATAATTGGAATACTACTTACTGGAGGTGATTATATTGGTTGAAAGAAAAGAATATTTGGAACGACTGGCTCAATGGAAAGATGAGCAAGTAATCAAAGTCATAACCGGCATCCGACGTTGCGGTAAATCCACCCTGCTCCTGCAATACCAATCATGGCTGAAAGCAAATGGAGTTTCTGCAGATCAGATTGTTTCTGTCAATTTTGAGGAACTGGAATATGAGGAACTTCTGGACTATCGGAAATTATATGAATATCTCAAAAATCACTTGTGCGTTGGGAAAAAAACTTATATTTTTCTGGATGAAATTCAGAAGGTAGTTGCATTTGAAAAGGTGGTTGACAGTCTGTATGTTAAGCCGGATATTGATATATACATCACCGGTTCCAATGCGTATATGCTATCCAGCGATCTGGCTACTCTGCTGACCGGGCGATATGTTGAAATCAAAATGCTGCCACTTTCATTTAAGGAGTTCCTCGACATTACTGCTCTTGATGCCGAACAAGGCCTTGCAGAGTATTTGCGTGACGGCGGACTGCCTTATATTGCTGTAATGAATCGTACCTCGGAAAAGGTCGAAATCTATTTAGAGGGCATTTATAATACCGTTATTGTAAAGGATATAGAGGATAGACAAGCCAGAAAAGAAATCGAACCATCAAAAAGAAAAATTACAGATATTACTTTGCTGAAAACCATTGCAAAGTATCTTGCCAGTGTAGCCGGCAATCCTGTTTCTATCAGGAGCATCACAAACTATTTAACTTCAAACGGCAGAAAGCTATCTCCCAATACGGTAAGCGATTATGTAGATGCTCTGATAGAATCCTTTATTTTCTATCCTGCAGAACGGTTTGATATTGTCGGCAAACAGCTCTTAAAAGCAAACAGAAAATTATATATCGTAGACCTCGGTCTACGTAATTATATCCTTCCACGCCAAAATTACGACCTTGGATTTTCTCTTGAAAACATTGTTTATTTTGAACTCCTTCGTCGAGGGTATCGGGTGATGATCGGAAAGGTCGGAAACACAGAAGTGGATTTTGTTGCCGAAAGAAAAGGCACCTATAGCTATATCCAAGTCACTGCAGACATGACAGCAAAAGAAACCTTTGAGCGTGAACTCAAGCCATTATCAAATATCAGAGACAACTACGAAAAAATTGTCCTTACTGCAGATCGTTTCACTCCCGGCAACTATAATGGCATACAGGTAAAATACCTTCCCGACTGGCTACTTTGGAAAAATTCTTAATTTTACTCTACTACAAAAATAAAATGGGCCTTGAATTCACATTCCAAGGCTCATTTTGTCATATTTCTCTTTTTTCATTATCAAGCAGCTCCTCATCATAGGAGTACCCAATCCATTTTGTCCTATAATCCTTGAGCTTCAGCACCCCTTGGTTTCCGTGGCGAAAAATGGCAACCAATTCGCCGGATACCTCGTCATTCGATGTTGAATATATAGCATCCAACACCGCCGGAAACAATTCCCCATAATCATCCTCATTTTCCGTTTTTAATATACGAACCAGAATCGGATGATAGGCATTAAACTTATCCATAAGCTCATTTTCCGTTAGCTGCTGCAGTTTCTTTTTTATCTTCCTCGGCGGCATGATAAACGGTTTTAATCTATCCGGAGATATATCAAGCACCTGACAAATGCGTTCTAAAACAGCCTTACTCAGTGCTTCTTTGCCTGCTTCTATACGAGATAGCCCTGATGGATTTATCTCTACCCTTCTCGCAAGTTCTGACTGTGATAGTCCTCGTTTACAACGGTACATCTTAATCCTTTGCCCAATAGATATACCAAGCACCTTTGAAATCTTGTAAATAGTTTCTTCACTTGGCGAGGCTGTTCCATTTTCAATAGAGACAACTGTTGTTCGTGCAATACCCACTTTCTCAGATAAGTCCTTCTGTGAATAACCCATTTTCTTCCTGTAATGACGTATCATTTCCCCTACTTCGTTCATTTATCTCACCTCAATTCCCATTTTTTATTTGGCACATTTTACAGAAATCAATACAATCATTTTTCTTGATATTATATCCGTTAAAGAAATATAAATCAAATGAATCAAAAAAACAGTGCAGCTCCATTTTAGGTAGACTGCACCGTTTTTCGGGCTATTTGTATTCATTTTTACACAATTTAGCATAGGTATTTATAAAACCATCACAAGATGCTGTGTTTTCCTTTTTAAATTAAGCTTTTTTACTTTGGAAAAAATTTTTTTAAAGTTAACCTTTTTTGCTCAATTCTCGGACAAATCTTGAAACCGGACGGCTTACAATGTTAAATTTCGATTCCCGTTCCTTTGCAGAGGTAATGAATAAGTACTTCTTTGCTCTGGTAAGCATTACATAAAACAATCGACGTTCTTCTTCCATAGCATCAAACCGACTGCCACTTTCAATCGCATTAGCGTGTGGTAAAATGCCGTCCTCCAGACCAATGATATAGACCAAATCAAATTCCAGACCTTTACAGCGATGTCCGGACAGCAGATTAACCGCATCAATCGAATCATTTTTGTCCGCATCAGTCATAAACGCTATTTCTTCAAGGAATTCATTCAGTGTCCTGCCCTCCCCTTCGCTGTCAAATGTCTTTGCAAACTCAATCATATCAAATACATACTGCATCGTATATTTCGGGTAATTCTTCTGGATGAAATCCTCGTACCCTGATTTATCAAGCACTTCATTTATTAACTCAGGAATCGACATTTCCTGCGCTGCCTTCTGTAGATACTCTATCAGCCGCACAAAGCATTTATTCTCACAGGGCGTTTCTACACTGGGCCACACCTCATTACTCCTTTTCAGGGCCGCATACAGGGATATATGCTGTTTTCTGGCAAAGGTGGTCAGTGTATCGAAAGCCCGATCAGGGACTCTCTTTGCAGGCACATTTACAGCACGTCTGAAAGCAATATCATCATTAGGATTATCAATCAGCCGTAAATAGGCAAGAACGTCCTTTGTTTCCTTGTGATCCATAATCCCAATCCCCTGTGCCAAGCGATACGGGATACCCCTTCGTGTCAGTTCTTTTTGGATTTCTATGCTTATACCGTTAATTCTATACAGCACCGCAATTTCATTGTATGGAATCCCCTGTTTATGGGATACCTCAATAGAATTTACTACCAGTGCTGCTTCATCTACAGCATTTTCTGTCCTTGCAATGTGAAGGATACTCTGCCCCGGCAGATTAGTAAACATTTTCTTTTCTATCCTGTTTTTGTTATTTGCAATAACAGCATTGGCTGCATCGACAATATAGCCACTTGACCGATAATTTTGTGCCAGAATTACTACTTCCGCCTGCGGGTAGTCCTTTTTGAAATGCAGAATATTGTTAATATCTGCTCCACGAAAGCCATAAATGCTCTGGTCATCATCACCGACTACGCACAGATTTTTATAGCCGCCTGCAAGGTTCTGTACCAGCTCATACTGCAGGTGGTTCGTATCCTGGTACTCGTCCACCATAATATAACGGTATCGCTCCCGGTACTTCTTCAGAATCTCCGGGCATTTTTCAAAAAGCTCCAGAACATACATGATCAGATCATTAAAATCCATACAAAGGTTCTTCTGCAAAATCACCTGATACTCCCGATAGACTTTCAGAAATACATCATCCACAAAATTTCTTGTTATCAGCCACTGTTCTCTGAAGGCATCAACAGACACGCCTTCATTTTTTACCCTATTGATTCGCTCCAGAATTCCTTCTGCAGTCAATTCCGGCAATCCAGCCAGATGGTTCTTTTCTAATGCCTCCTGTACTGCAGAAAGGCAATCATCAGTGCTGCAAATAACAAAACCGGGGACTTCTCTATGAAAAATGTACGTTCCCAACGCTTCTTTTTCATTCCTCAGTATTTCTGCACACAGGGCATGAAAGGTTTTCACCTTAACATTGCGACCAAGGTTATCCGGTACATTTTTTAATACCCGGCTACGCATTTCCATAGCCGCCTTATGGCTGAATGTAATAGCAAGAATATTATCAGGAGCTATGCCCTGCTCAATCATATAGATAATTCTACGCACCAAAACGGTAGTTTTCCCACTGCCTGCTCCTGCAAGGACAAGCATAGGCCCATCAATCTGGCTGACTGCCTTAATTTGTTGCTTATTCAAATTTTCAAATACATCCATGTGTCGCATTTCCCTCCTTTTCTCGATAGAGTTCTACATATTATTATAATGTGTTATACAGCTAACAGCAAGCAAATGGACACATGAAATTTAAATAAGAACAATAAAAAATAGGTCTAAGATAGATAGCCGCATATCCATTTTGACTTTTCATGTTCTTATACCAAAATTTTTATTTTCTAATTGAGTTTTTGGCAAAAACTCAATATAATATTGATATATAAGAATTTTTGTTTAATTCAAGTGCTTCGCAGCTTAAAATGCGAACCTTTAATGTTTTGGGGAGATATGTATTATCTCCCTATTTTACTATGCAACAGAGAATAGATTGAAAGGAATTAGATTTATGGACGATAGGCAACAGCGTGAAGCAGCGAAACAATTTTCTGAATACTGGAAAGAAAAAGGATATGAAAAAGGTGAAAGTCAGGCTTTTTGGCTCTCTTTACTACGAGATGTGTATGGTGTGGATCACCCCGAACAGTTCATAAATTTCGAGGAACAAGTGCATCTTGACCATACAAGTTTTATTGATGGTGTAATTCCCGCAACCAAGGTCTTGATAGAACAAAAAAGTCTTGAGAAAGACCTGCGAAAACCAATCAGACAATCAGACGGCACTCTATTAACGCCTTTCCAACAGGCAAAAAAATATATTACCGAACTACCTGTATCGCAACATCCTCGCTGGGTTGTAACCTGCAATTTCAGCACATTTCTTGTATATGATATGGAACGCCCCGGAGGAGAGCCTGAAGAAATTTTGTTAAAAAATCTGGATAAGGAATTCTATCGCCTACAATTTCTTGTAGATGATGGAAACAAGCATTTAAAGCGTGAAATGGAAGTATCCATTGCTGCAGGTGAAATTGTTGGACTGCTTTATGATGCGTTTGCAAAGCAATACGCAGATCCAACAAGTGAGCAAGCAATGAAAAGTCTAAATATTCTATGTGTTCGCTTAGTGTTCTGCCTTTATGCCGAAGATGCCGGTATTTTCGGAAGGCATGGAATGTTCCATGATTATCTTGCGGAATTTGAAACAAGGAAACTGCGACGTGCATTGACAGACCTTTTTAAAATTCTCGATACACCCATTGAAAAACGGGATAAATATTTGAAAGACGATTTCCCTGAATTGGCTGCCTTCCCTTATGTAAATGGTGGATTATTTGCAAACGAAGATATTGAAATACCCCCTTTCACTGATGAAATTCGTGAGTTGCTACTGAACAAAGCCAGTGACGAATTTAACTGGTCTGAAATCAGTCCTACTATTTTCGGTGCTGTGTTTGAAAGCACATTAAACCCCGAAACACGGCGTAGTGGAGGTATGCACTATACTTCTATTGAAAATATACATAAAATAATCGATCCATTATTCCTAGACGAATTAAAAGAAGAATTTAATCAAATCCGGCAAACCGCAGTTGCTAGAACTCAGAAAAGAAAATTACAAGATTTTCAGAAGAAATTAGCATCCCTGTCATTTTTAGATCCTGCTTGTGGCTCTGGAAACTTCTTAACAGAAACTTATATCTGTTTACGCCGTCTTGAAAATGATGTATTGAGAATATTGCAACAAAACCAAATTGTTTTAGGCGATGAATTGATAAGTCCAATACAGGTGTCAATCAGTCAGTTCTATGGTATAGAAATCAATGATTTTGCTGTTACTGTAGCAAAAACTGCCTTATGGATTGCAGAAAGCCAAATGATGAAAGAGACTGAAAGTATTGTGCTGATGCATCTTGATTTTTTGCCACTGAAAACAAATGCCAATATTACAGAAGGCAATGCCCTTTGTATAGATTGGGAAAGCATTGTACCTAAAAATGAACTGTCCTATATCATGGGAAACCCTCCGTTTATCGGATATTCTCTGCAAACAAAAGAGCAAAAAGAAGATATATTATCTATCTATGTGGATGAAAATGGAAAACCATATAAGACAGCAGGAAAGGTTGACTATGTTTCAGGCTGGTACTTCAAAGCAGCTCAGCTCATGCAGAATACAGTCATTCAAACAGCCTTTGTATCGACTAACTCAATTACACAGGGTGAGCAGGTTGCAGCTGTTTGGAAACCCTTATATGAACGCTTTCATATTCACATAGATTTTGCACACCGTACTTTTATATGGGACAGTGAAGCAAGTCAGAAAGCCCATGTGCATTGTGTTATTGTTGGATTCAGCACAAAACTTAATACAAAAGAACGGGTATTGTATTCTTCTGACCGTTTTCAGATAGTCGATAATATCAATGCCTATCTTGTTAATGCACCTGATATATTTGTAGAAAGCACCAAGAAGCCTATTTGTGATGTGCCGGAAATGGTATACGGAAATAAACCAACAGACGGTGGATTTCTGTTTTTAACACCGGAAGAAAAAGCTGAAGCAATTAAAAAAGAACCTGATATAGAAAAATATATCAGAAAAATATATGGAGCAACAGAGTACATAAATAATAAAGAACGCTATTGTCTATGGCTTGTAGGTATTTCTCCTGCTGAAATCAGAAAATCTCATTTCATAAATGAGAGAGTTGAGGGTGTAAGAAAATTCCGATTAAACAGTACAAAGGCTGCTACTAAAGAAAGTGCCAATACACCCACTCTATTTCAAGAAATTCGCCATCCAAAAACAGAATACATAATTATCCCAAGACACTCCTCAGAAAACAGACGATACATTCCTTTCGGATTTGTTTCCCCTGATATAGTTGTAAATGATGCGGTTCAAATTATTCCCGGCGCAACATTATATCATTTCGGCATATTGATGTCTAATGTACACATGGCATGGATGCGTACTGTTTGCGGTAGAATCAAAAGTGATTATCGTTATTCAAAGGATATTGTCTATAATAACTTCCCTTGGCCAACCCCGTCCGTACAACAAAAGCAGAAGATTGAGCAGACTGCAAAAGCTATTCTCGATGCCAGATTACTGTACCCAGACAGCTGTCTTGCCGATCTCTATGATGAAGTTGCCATGCCACCTGAATTAAGAAAAGCACATCAAAACAATGATAGAGCAGTAATGCAGGCGTACGGATTTTCTATTAAAGATATGACAGAAAGTATGTGCGTTGCTGAACTAATGAAACTGTACCAAGAAAAATTAAATAATAACTGAATCGTATATATGAAGGGTACTGTCATTTTAGACAATACCCTTTATTTCAATGAAACATCCACTCTTTCCCATATTGACAATCTCCCACAAAAAGTATAAAATCAAATATAGAACATACGTTCCTACTATTAAAATAGGAGGTGTCTTATGAAAAATCAAAATCGTACCTATATCGCTATCGACCTAAAATCATACTACGCCTCCGTAGAGTGTGTATCACGCAATCTTGATCCAATGACAACCAATCTTGTAGTTGCAGACCAAACAAGAACTGAAAAAACCATCTGTCTTGCGGTATCCCCGGCTCTGAAACGGTTTGGTGTCCCCGGCAGGCCTCGCCTTTTTGAAGTGGTTCAGAAAGTAAAGGAAATAAATGCTGAGCGGAAATATAAAGCACCAGACCATAAGCAGTGTGGCACATCCTTTAATAGCTTGGAGCTGCAAAATAACCCTGCTCTTGCCGTTGATTATATCGTTGCACCGCCACGCATGAGCTACTATATTACCCAAAGCACTACTATCTACGAAATCTATATGAAATATGTTGCTCCGGAAGATATTCATGTATACTCCATTGATGAGGTATTCATGGATGTAACCAATTATCTGAAATCCTCCGGTCTTTCTGCTCACGAATTTGCAAAAAAAATCATTAAAGATGTACTGCAACAAACAGGAATCACTGCCACTGCAGGCATTGGCAGTAATTTATACCTTGCAAAAATTGCAATGGATATTGTGGCAAAACACGTCGAGCCGGATAAGGACGGCGTATGCATCGCCGAACTGGATGAAATAAGCTACCGAAAGCTCTTATGGAATCATCAGCCAATTACCGACTTCTGGCGTGTAGGGAAAGGCTATGCAAAAAAACTCGCCGAGCATGGTATCTATACAATGGGTGATGTGGCCCGATGCTCCATCGGTAGCCCCACAAACCCACATAATGAAGATTTACTCTATCGGTTGTTTGGAATCAATGCAGAGCTTCTGATAGATCACGCATGGGGTTGGGAGCCTTGCTCCATGAAAGAAATTAAGGCATATCGACCACAGGCAAGCAGTGTGGGGACAAGTCAGGTTTTGTCCTGCCCATATACCGCAGAAAAAGCAAAATTGATTATAAAAGAAATGGCTGACCAACTTTCTATGGATTTGTTTGAAAAGAAATTAGCTGCAGATCAGCTTGTTCTCACTGTTGGATATGATATTGAAAATCTTAATTCGACAGAAAAAAGAGCTGCCTACAAAGGAACTGTAAAATCTGATCGTTATGGTCGAGCTGTTCCCAATCATGCACATGGTACAATTTCCTTGAACGGCTTCTCCTCATCTACAAAAAAGTTCGTGTCCGGTGCAACACAATTATTCGATCGTATTGTCGATACAAGCCTTCTGATACGCCGTATTGCCCTTGTAGCAAATCATGTAGTATATGAGTCAGATATTTCTAAAAACGCCATATACGAGCAAATAGACCTGTTTACAGACTATGCCGAAAAGAAAATGGAAGAAGAAAAAAAGAAAGCGGAACATGAAAAAGAAAGAAAGCTGCAGCAGGCGTTACTCGATATAAAGCACAAATTCGGAAAAAATGCCATCCTGAAGGGAATCAGCCTACAGGACGGTGCTACTGCAAAAGAACGAAATTCTCAAATAGGAGGACATAAAGCATGACTGACAAATATGCCGATATGATTTATCTGCCACATCATGTTTCAACAAAACACCCACAGATGGCACTCCTCGACCGAGCTGCCCAATTTGCTCCATTTGCAGCATTAACCGGATATGGTGCAGCCATTAAGGAATCTGAACGACAAACCGCAGCTGCTCCTTCTCTGTCTCAGGAACAGATAGATGAAATCAATCAAACCCTTTTCAACCTGATAGATCTACTGCCCATAGAAGTAACCATAACCTACTTCGTTCCGGATACCATTAAATCCGGCGGATCATATCATAATAAAACCGGCACTCTAAAAAGAATTGATGCGGATAATCAGGTTCTTATTTTTTCGGATAAAACCAAAATCCCACTGGAAAGCATCATATCCATTACAAAACAGTAAAAGGCAGCACTTGAAGTGCCGCCCTTTTCTATTCCTCATTCTTCTATTGTTATTCTCTGAGTTACTCCGTCCTGCAGATAGTCTCCTGCATTTACGTCTGGTATATATAAACCGGAAAGCATTTGCTCAGCCGGATTGTATTCTTGATTTACCATGCCTGTAGCCAATTCATCCGGGCTCTTTATCGTGTGCCTAATCACACTATTCTTAATTGTCGAAAAAAGTCCTACAACCGGCACAGCCACAAGGACTGTAACTGCCAGAAGAAAGACCAGACTAGATAAAAACCGTACCAATTCTCTTTTCTTTCTATCTTCCCTCGGTTTCCCTGTTTTCAAATTTTCGTATCTCTCGTCTATTTGACTGCCGATGTATTCATCGACCTGTACAGCCATATTCTTCGATGTATGACCAAACCTCAAAATAAGACCATGTGTCTTTTCAACCATTTTGTTTAATGTGGCTTTCATGATTAACTCCTTCCTTAGATTTCCTTGAAATGCCCTGGGCGAACATTTTACTTGAAATTTTTGATAAACACCGTAGTTTGACCGACCTGACCAAACTTTTTAAATTCAGCAAATTGCAGTGATTCCGGCAACGTCTCATCTGCACAGATAAAGCCATATTCCGGCTTAATCAGAAAACTGTACTGCAGAATATCAGCAATCGCCATTAAAATCTTTGGCTCCAGCTGCTTTCGCTCTATACCCATTTTGCCTAATACATCTTCATACACCGTTAATTCAGATATATAGACCATCCAGCCGGATATGGGCTTTTTCCTTTTTATAATGGAAGATGCCGACTTGTTCAAATAATTACATATTGTAGCAAACGGCTTTTCTTCATCATCTTTTTCATACTCTAAGGCATACCGCCAAAAAGCATTTTCCCTTTGGCTCGCTGTATTCCAGAGCCTACAGGCAACATAAGCAATAAAGTCCTCCTCATCCGCCCTATCCTTTAAGCGAATCCCGAACTCTATCGTCCGGATAAATGGATTGTCCGGTCGAAAACGCCATCTGACACCATCCTGAAACGTCAGCCGCCGATTTACATCAACAATAAACTCATCCATTCTTCTATACACCTCCCTCCTGCTTCTCTTCATTATTTTTCTTATCTTGTACTCGAAACTCCGTATTAGAGCGAGGCGGGATTCTAGTCCAGAGCTTGAACGCCCTGCTTTGGAATTCCGAAATATGGCAAAATGAAATTGATTCACCATCATCAACGAGAATCATACCATTTACCAGCTCATACTCCTTGGGCGGAACAAGCTTTGATTGCCAACTACCATAGATTTCCTCCATGACTTTTTGCTTCACCCACGTCGCAAACGGAGCATGATTGGTTGCCTTTGCAAATAGATCGAACAGATTTCGGTCAATATTAACCGATTTACAAATCTGCTGCTCTTTCCGTTCCTTCTCCCACGCAGAAAAATTCTCCTTGTTTCTTCCGATTTTTCTTACCAGTCCCCGAAGGGTGATGTGGTATTGATTATTTACATACACCAGCTTATTAGCTGGACTGTTCGTTATTTTCGTAATTTCATAGCCTTCATCGGTCAGATAGTCTGCCAATTCATAAACAGACATCTTCTCTTTCGGCAATGGGATTCTTTTATTTATGTACTTAGATAAATCTAAAGCCATGTATTCCCCTCATTTCTCTATATGTTATAGTTATAACACATTATAGCACCGGTGAGCATCCCCAAACAAGGGAATTTAACCTTTTTGATTGACAAATTCCTACAATCATGCTATTGTAAAGTTGAATTTGTTATTTTTTAATAGCGGCAGTCTGTATTTTTTTACAGGCTGCCTTTTTTTGTTGTCTGAAAACCAAAAATGTGAAAAGGAGTGATAAACATGGATGAATTCAACGAACTCATCAAAGATGCAATAAGACTGCAGGAAATCCGCAATAGATTGGATAATACATCAAATCTTACGGAAGTATCTGAAATCATCGACGGTCTGACCGAGGATGAAGCAAAGAAGCTTCTAAAAATGTATTTCAAATCTTGCAGAACCAAGAACTGGTAAGAAAAGACGAGCATATAGTCCGTCTTTTTTTATATGGAAAAAAGGAGGAAAATTTTATGAAAAAAGAAATCAGAGTATTAGTAGTGGAACCTATGAGAAAGCCCTATGTAAAAACAATCCCCGACACCTTAGAAGCAATCTATCAGGTGATCGAAGGTGATTGTATGCAGGTTGTTCCCTTATACGGCATGAACATCAAAAACGCTGCTATCGTCTGCAATGACGATGGTAAACTCAGAGGACTGTCCTTAAATCGACTGCTGTGCGATAAAAATGGTAATCCGTATGATGTAATTGCCGGCACCTTTTTCCTTACCGGCGTAGACGGCGAGGACTTCTGTTCTCTTACTGATGATCAGGTGCAGGAACTCTTTACTCTTTACGAGTATCCGGAATTGATTTTCTCTACAGAGAACGGTTTTTTTAAGATTCCGATTGATCCCATTCAGTCGGAAACAGAGGAATAAGGAGGTCAGCCAATGAAACAGATTACAGAAGAACAGGTACAGGAGGCTATCGCCTACGGTATCAGCGAAAAGGATGCCAGACGTGGATACTATATTGCCTGTAGTACATACGGCAACGGTGCTACGCATATTGAGCGTATAGACTACATGAACGTGTTCTATACCGACAAAGAAGCCGCAGTGCAGGCAGAACTTGACGGTATAAAGCTCATTCACGATATGCGGTTTCCTGCAGAACACGATGCTGCATATTTGGATACGCCATATAATAGACTGCTCCTGCAGTCATTGGTACTGCCGAATGATAATTAAGAGTTAAAAACGTGGGAGATATTGTTGATAATATCTCCCTTTTTGTTTTTTAGGAGGGAAAATTTTATGATTTTAAAAAAGAAATTCTATCCGCTAAAAACCGGATATATTTTGCATCTGATTACAGCCAAAGATAAGAAAGGTGTTTTCTTCTTCATTGGCGTATTTGATGCAGAAAATCAGGAAAATCCGATAGAGAAATTCTATTTCAGAAACTCTATTTTGGCAAATAGAAAATACAAAGAATGCAGAGAAAAATACGGCAAGAAAAAATTGGGTGTCCATTCGCTTGAATCCACTTCCGCCGCAGCGTATAATTTATCCCAACAAGATAAATCAGCTGATATGGAAGGAAGTGCTACAGAAAATGGTAATGAAGTACGGACACATGCGGGAGAAGTTCCTACAGGAATGCAGACCGGAGCTTTACAAATCTCTGGTTCAGCAGAATGCTCTGGACAGCCATCTAAAGGAAATACAGAAACAGGCGGAAATGCGTCTGGAATTTCTCATAACCAGACAGAAAAGGCTGGAAGGCGTGACGGAAGAAATGAAAGCAACGGATCAGCTCCAATGGGTTGGCATGATGAACAACATCAAAGCATCAGCGGAGGAGATTATACTGAACGAGCTGATTTACAATTAAATACTCAGTCCAGAAAAGGAGTTAGCGTAGTAAAGGAATCGCTGTCTCCTTTTTTAAATGCAAAAGCAATCGCCTTTATTCTTTGTTATGACAGATTTTTAAGTGTTTCACGCACTGACGTTATCCGTTATTTCGATATGAATACAGATAAGCAAAAACGTGTGGCTTATTTAAAAAGCATCTATAACAACGATTATACCGAGTTGAATACACCGGAAAACAACCGACTTGGCTATAAAAAGGATGATTCCGGTCTGCTTATGTGGGAAGGTACATTTTTAACCCGTACCGCAGAATCCCATTTCTCTTGGGAGCTGCTGCAGGCTCTCATCGGCAGCCTGATCCAGAAGAAAATATATCTGCCTTGTGCTGAGAAAAAGAAGAAAAAAGAGCATAAAACACCAAAATCGAAAACATTGCATCAGGTTTCGCTGTTCGATACAGATATTACGGAGAACAACACTCCTATCGAGTATGTTCCGTCTGTGAAAACCTCCCCTTCCCTGCAGACATTTTCTGCAGAAACGATAGAAAATATTTTACGGACAGGCGGTAATAAGACAAACAGCCGCATCCGTATTTATGAGAAATACCGCAGGGGAAAAGATGCCGCATATATGGCAGCTTTCCTGCAGAAAGAATACGGTGAAACAGGGAAAGGCTTTATTTTCGGCAACGGACTAAAGACTTCTGTATGGTTTAATGCAGATGGTATGCGTATCAGCTATGGCAGTTCTGCCAGACAGGCAAATGCAGAGGTTTATTCGTGGGGAAAAATCGAAGGTATTATTCGTAGGATGATTGAAAACGGCACATACATGAGTGCAGATGAAATCAGCTGTATTGATGAGATTGAAGAAAAACGTATTGCAAACATGTCTGTAACCTTTTTCTACGATATTGTAAATGAAACACCGGAAGAATTAGATTTTCTAAAAAAACACATCTGGTCAGATGCTGAAATGAATATGCAGAAGATGTTTTCTATAAAAGAAAATCTTCAGCTATTGATTAGCCTTATTGACAGAGATATTGCACGATTAGATTCCGGCGAGGTAAAACCACGCTTCAGACTGATTTATACACCGCAGGATGTACGAAATGAAGTTGCTGACCTTCTGATTGATAAATTAGTGTTCACTACGGCGGATGTTGTAAATGTAAAACCTGTAGATTTCATTACACAGGATGAAATTGATTATGTTTTATGCGGCGGAAGCTCTATCTCCGGTGGCAAGGTACGCATTTTCAATTATTTTGAACAGGGCCACTCTAAAGAGGAAAACATTAAATTCTTGAAAAACGAGTATGGCATAGGCGGAAAAACCCATGCACTGCCCGCTTGTGATAACTCTTGGGAAGATCACGATGCAAAAGGTATCCGTCTTAGAAAAGGTAATATTTTAAATTCCGATATTGAACTCCTATTAAACTGGAAAACAGTCGAGCAACGTATCCATGAGCTGGTTCAATCCGGAAAATATAAGAACGGTTTAGCTGAAAATTGTGTAAAACCCGATAAAAAAACCTGTGAAAAGGAAGAAAAAGTGACTGTAGAAAGTGAACCTACGGCTGATACAGACACATGGGATTTTGATGCGGCAGATACTGCCGTCCCAATGGAAGCAGACAATGTAGCCACAGCTGCATTGCCTAAACCGGTCAACCTGACAAACTTCCGGCTCTTGGAGGATACCGATAGTATTACACAATTCAATGCCTTCTCCCCGAAGGATAAATTCCGGAAGAATATTGCTGCTATTCAGACCTTGAAAAGCATTGAAAAAGAAAATCGTTACGCAACAGCTGATGAACAGGCTGTTCTGGCAAAGTATGTCGGTTGGGGCGGACTAATTGATGCTTTTGATGAATCAAAGACAGCATGGGCAAAGGAATACGAGGAGCTGCGCACTGTATTAACCGAAAGTGAATACACTTCTGCTCGTGAGAGTGTCTTAAACGCACATTACACCAGTCCGGATATTATCCGTTTCATTTATCAGGTATTAGACCGTCTTGGATTTGAAAACGGCAATATATTAGAGCCGGCTATGGGCATCGGGAATTTCTTCTCCATGCTCCCCGATAAATGGCAGGACAGCAAGCTCTACGGTGTTGAGCTTGATAGTATCTCCGGCAGGATCGCAAAACAACTCTATCCTAATACAAACATCCAAATCTGTGGGTTTGAGAAAACAAACTTCCAGAACGATTTCTTCGATGTTGCGATTGGGAACGTACCCTTTGGTCAGTATAAGGTTTCCGATCCGGCTTATAATAAGCTGAATTTCCCTATCCATGAGTATTTCTTTGTAAAGACACTTGATAAGGTTCGCTCTGGCGGTATTATCATCTTCATTACATCGAGATATACCATGGATAAGAAAAATTCTGCAGCACGAAAGTACATTGCTGAACGTGCTGAGTTATTAGGAGCTGTCAGATTACCGGACACAGCGTTTAAAGGCAGTGCAAATACTGAGGCTGTAGCAGATATTCTGATTTTGAAAAAAAGAGACAGATTGCTTGCAGAATCTCCGGATTGGGTAGCGCTTTCAGAAACCCTTGACGGTATCGAAATCAATAAATATTTCGCTGCTTTCCCTCAGATGGTTCTTGGGAATATGAAAATGGTATCAGGCCCGTTTGGTATGCGTCCTACCTGTGCCGAACTTCCTGACACATTACTTTCTACAGCGTTATCATCTACCCTATCCTACATTCATGGTAAAATAGATTCCATTACCCTATTCGGTTCGGATGATGAAGAAATTGACAACACCATTCCTGCCGATCAGAATGTGAAAAACTATAGCTTTACAGTTATTGATGATACAGTATATTATCGTGAAAATTCTGTAATGTATCCAACTAAAGTGGCCAAGGCAACTGAAAATCGCATCAGAGGTCTGGTAAAAATCAGAGATTGTACCTATGAACTGATTCAATGCCAGCTCACAGACATTTCCGATGATAAAGTCAAGGAAAAACAAACTGAGCTGAATACATTGTATGACGGATTTTTTAAGGATTTTGGCCCGATCACATCCATGGGTAATAAAAATGCCTTTGAACAGGATTACAGCTACTATATGCTCTGCTCTCTGGAGGTATTGGACGAAGAAGGAAAATTCCTCAAAAAAGCGGATATTTTTCATAAGAGAACCATCAATAAGCCTATCTCTGTAACACATACTGATACTGCCGTAGACGCATTGGCAGCATCCATGAATGAGAAGGCTATGGTTAATCTGGAATATATGGAAGAATTAACAGGAAAAGACCAGGATACCATGATTAAGGAGTTGAAAGGACTTATTTTCTTGAACCCTATCACTCAGCATTGGGAGCCTGCAGATGAATATCTCAGCGGCAATGTTGTCAGAAAATTAAGCGTTGCAAAATCCTATGCTGCAGATGATGCTATGTATGCCGAAAATGTAGCTGCATTGGAACGTGTGCAGCCGGAGAAACTGGCAGCTACGGATATTGAGGTTCGTCTTGGTGCAACATGGATTGAGCCAAAATATATTGAGGATTTCATGCGTGATGTGTTTAAAACATCTTATATGATGATTAAAACAAGTATTAAGGTACAATACAGTCCTATGACCGGTCGCTGGTTTATCAGCAATAAAGGTAATGACTCCGGCAACCCGCTGACAACCAAAACATACGGCACCGATCGTATGAACGGCTACTATATTCTGGAGCGCACCCTGAATCAGAGTGATGTAAAGATTTATGATTCCGTCCCTACCCCTGACGGAAAGGATAAGCGTGTATTAAATAAAACCGAAACATCCCTTGCACTGCATAAACAAGAGGCGATCAAAGAAGCCTTTAAAGATTGGATTTTCTCCGATCCGCAACGCAGGCAGGAACTTTGCGAGGTTTATAACTCTACGTTTAACACAATCCGTCCAAGAGAATATGACGGCAGTCACTTACAGTTTCCAGGCATGACACCGGATATTTCTCTGCGCCCTCACCAGAAAAATGCAATCGCACATATCCTGTATGGCAAAAATACCCTTCTGGCACACAGCGTAGGGGCTGGGAAAACCTATACCATGACCGCCGCAGCAATGGAACTTAAGCGTATTGGACTATGCAATAAATCTATGTTTGTTGTACCAAATCACTTAATCGGGCAGTGGGCAAGCGAATTCCTTCGCCTGTACCCCGGCGCAAATGTTCTGGCAACAACAGAGAAGGACTTTGAAAAGAAAAACCGGAAACGGTTCTGTTCCAGAATTGCTACAGGTGATTATGATGCAGTTATTATCGGTCACTCGCAATTTGAGCGAATTCCCCTCTCTACAGAACGTCAGATTGCATCCATTAACAAGCAGCTGGAGGACTTAGAAATGTCCATTTCTGCATACTCTGCAGAAACCGGTATGCACTTTACCGTAAAGCAGTTTGAGAAAACGAAGAAAAATCTGGAAGCAAAACTTGAACGCCTGACAAGTGGGAAAAAGGACGATGTTGTTACTTTTGAGCAGCTTGGTATTGACCGTCTTTTCGTAGACGAGAGCCATACATACAAAAATTTGTTCTTGTATACGAAGATGAGCAATGTTGCAGGTGTGCAGACAACGGATGCAAAAAAATCCTCCGATATGTTCAATAAATGCCAATATATATCTGAAATCACAGGGAATAAAGGCATTACATTTGCAACAGGCACACCCATCAGCAACAGCATGACGGAGCTTTACACAAATATGCGTTATCTGCAGTATGACACTCTGCAGGATATGGGATTAGGTCATTTTGACAGCTGGGCAGCTATCTATGGCGAAACAAAAACGGTTGTAGAACTGGCCCCGGAGGGTACAGGATATATCACCAGAACACGTTTCTCCCGGTTCTATAACCTACCCGAACTGATTGCCCTCTTTAAAGAAGTGGCTGACATCAGAACCGCCGAAATGCTCAATCTCCCCCGTCCTAAAGCTGACTATGAGAATGTGCAGCTCAAACCGAGTGAGATACAGAAAACGCTTGTAGCCGACCTTGCAGAGCGTGCAGAAGCCATCAGAAACGGCAGTGTTGATCCAAGCGAGGATAATATGCTGAGTATCACCAATGACGGCAGAAAGCTGGCTCTGGATCAGAGACTTTTCGAGGATATTTACCCAGATGATAAGAACTCCAAAATTAACTCTCTGATTCAGCGTGCAATTCCTATCTGGCAGGAAACCAAAGCACAAAAAGGCGTTCAGCTTATCTTCTGTGATATGTCTACACCGAAAAAAGACGGTTCTTTCAACGTGTATGACGATATTCGGGATAAACTGATTGCCGAAGGCGTTCCTGCAGATGAGATTGCATACATCCACGATGCAAATACCATTGCACGCAAGAACAAGCTGTTTGCCAAAGTACGCAAAGGTACAGTCAGATTTCTTCTTGGCTCCACAGCAAAAATGGGTGCCGGCACAAACGTGCAAGATCGCTTGATTGCCCTTCATCATTTAGATGTGCCTTGGCGGCCAAGCGACATCGAGCAGCGTGAAGGCAGAATCCTCAGAGAAGGCAATAAATTCGGGAAAGTCAAGATTTTCCGATATGTTACGGAGAATACCTTCGACAGCTATAACTGGCAGATTCTCGAAAATAAGCAGAAATTCATCAGCCAGATTATGACAAGCAAATCTCCTGTGCGTACCGCCGATGATATTGACGAGTTGGTCCTGACCTTTAGTGAGGTAAAGGCACTGGCAACAGGAAATCCTTTCATCAAGGAAAAGATGGAACTGGATGTTGAGGTTGCCAGACTGAAGCTCTACAAGGGCGATTTCAACAGTCAGAAATACAGACTGGAGGATGATATTAACTTTAATCTTCCCCAGCGCATTAAACACCTTGAGCTTATGATTGATAGCTATGAGAAAGATATTCAGACATATCAGGAGCATTATGAAATGTCTGATGAATTCACCATTACAATCAATCATGTGGACTACACCAGCCGAAAGGAAGCAGGTGCAGCACTCGCCGAGCAGCTGCATAACCTTCCGCCTAAAACGATCGGCGAAGCCGAGAATTTCTTAATCGGCAAGTACCTTGGCTTTGACCTGATGTTCCATAGAGAGCCTTATGACAAGTATCTGATTCTGAAAGGCGAACTGAACCATATCATTAGATTTACAAATACTATCCAAGGTACTATCATGCGTCTGCAGGATGCTCCAAATGATTTTAAAGAGAATTTAGATGAGTATATAGAAAGACTCAGCTATAACCAGACGCAGCTTGCCAATGCGATGGAAGAAGTAAAGAAGCCCTTCCCAAAAGAAGAAGAATTAAAAGAAAAGCAGGCTCGTTTGAACGAGCTGAACGCACAGCTTAATATCTCTGGCAAGAACACCAATCTTGCCGCAAGTTAAACAGCTGAAAGATCAAAATATGCAGACAGGGGATATCTCCCCTGCCTGCCCTTTGATTTATGCTTGATAAGGAGGATAATTTCATGAACAGATATTTTTATTCTGTCGAATCGGATAATGGTGTGATGTTTCTGCATTTGTTCGGAAACGTCTATAAAAACGATTCCGGAGACGAAAAGGACTATTCTTGTGCAGAATGGACACATTTCTATGTGAAAGTAGAAGAAGCGAAAAAAATGTTAGCCGCTGGCAAGTTTTTCGATTATGCAGACGAATGGGTTTGTTATCTCGACAATATCTCAGAAGAATCCGCTCAAAATATTTGTTATAGATATTTCGGTGACTATTCGGGCCTCGAATTACCTATTGAGGACATTACAGAAAATACTCCTGTAGGTGACTATTGGTTTAATTATAAGATGGATTGAGGTTATACTATGGCAAAATTAAATTGGAAAGTTATCCATGATTGCGATGAAGAAGATGGAACGCCTACTTGCTGGGCGGCAGAAATCAACCATCAATTACATGGTAATTGGTGCTGGATTACAAATAAAGGGAGTTATTTTGCTGTCGAAGTGAAAAACTACAGCGGAAAATTCATCGAGTTAGTAAGGTGTAAATCTCCTGTAAGTGCAAAACGGTGGGTATCTACTCACTTAATGTAACACTTGTATAGCAAAAAATTCTAAAAATCGAATGGGTGGGCATAGACCCTCCCATTTTTTTATGCAAAGGAATACAGCCCCAAGGCAATTTGCCCCGGAGCTGTTGGATGAAAAATTTTATGAAAAGCAACATTGAAAATATTATTTTCAATGTCTAAAGGAAACTGCCACAAAAAATTGTGCTTAGCAGCCCATAAGCTAAGGAAAGGTGAGGGTCTAGTCCCCCACCTTTTTTCAGCTCTAATACCGCTCAAGATATTCACTATGGATATTCTGATAATTATCCACATGGAGCTTTCTATTGCGGATATTTTGGAAAATACACCTGTAAATAACTATTGCTACCCATACAGCCACTTTACATTTTCTCGCTTTATTTGCCATCGAGAACCTGTTTCGCTGTCTTTTCATCGAACAGCCAACGGAGCTGTCCGACCACCTTTTCTTTTGCGTCCTCGTCAATGTCTGCACTCTGGACAGCCATTTTGAGGTAAGCTCTGATGATGTCATTAAATGCCGAGCTGTCCACCATTCGACATAAATCGTCACTGTCACAGGTGGCAAGGAAGTCATAAATACGAATCTCCTTGTCTGCCGTTTCCTTTTCAATTCTTCCCTGTTTCATCAACTGTCTGTAACTGTCTGCCATCATTTCGTATCCGTTCATTTTCACCCTCCTATTATCGCTATTTATCGAATTTGATATTTGACTGCTCTATTTATGTATATATTATATTGCAATAGATCCACACTCGTCAAACCATTGCTTCTGCCATTTACGGATAGGTTTAGTGTCAAGCCCCGCATCCAATCCTTGTATCTCATGCGAATATCACGAACAGTTCTTCAGACATAACCCTCCCATTTTTATACAAAGGAATACAGCCCCAAGGCAATTTGCCCCGGAGCTGCTGGATGAAAAATTTTACGAAAAGCAACATTGAAAATATTATTTTCAAAGTCTAAAGGAAACTGCCACAAAAAATTGTGCTTAGCAACCATTAAGCTATTGCTCCTTAAAAGCTGCTACGAGGAGTGCCTCTCATGTGTCATAACTATCTTGGTGATATGTATCTCTGCATCTTTGGCGAAAAACCTGCACCCGATACAGTTCCCTCTTATGGTTATACTACCAAAAAATGCCTGTTCAAGCAAATAACCAGACCACTTCTTTTCTGCATAGATCTTGGACCTGTCTCATACACAGACAACAAGCCCTTTCGGTTGCTTGAATTGTTTTACTTAAAATATTCGTCTAACTTTTTGGGGTCAGTTCACTTTCCCATTTCTGATAACATTTTTTCTATGTTTTGATGCCGACCTCGGATTTCATTTTAGCTTTTTGATAACGAAACAACAACATGCCAATATCTGTCGGCTTTTTTCTAGATTTTCACCACCTACTTTCTACTGCATTAGAAGCAGATGCATTATGTCACACTGCATCATAGCATGTCAAAATTCTTCAGATTCTGCTATATTATATAGATTCTTGCAGTTTTACATACAGTAATCAATTCACTCTTTTATTTGATGTATCCTAAAACTGAATCGGAAGTATTTATAAGTAGCATTCTTTTGTATGTTTTATTCGTAGTAACCACCACAAAGTATACTATCATTAGTTGTATCAATTAGAAAATAATAAAACGGTGTATCAAAGATAAGTTCAGGAGTATATGAATATCCTAAAATATCAATATATTCGGTAGTTTCATCAATAGTATTACGACTTGAAACACCTTTTTCATTAATATATAATGCATAGTCATTTGTTTCTAAAGATATTTTGGGTATATGCACACAAATACTACGTGTATCTTTGTATTTTTGAATACGGTTTAAAAGATCACTGCTGATTTCATTTGTTGATACAAATAACATTTCGTATTGTTTATTCTTTAGTGGAAGTGAAACAGCTTTTGTGCTTTCTTCTTCATAATAATCAAATAAACTATCTGTCATTAAAAATTCCTGTTTTTCTTTTGTGCCGTCTGTTCTTGTAAATTCATTAACATAAGTATTTTCTGTCATAAACGGATATTGCCACATAAAATGAAAATCCTTTGGTTCAAACAGTACTAGATTATAACAAAAAATTTTATTTAAAAAATCGTCATAATTTTTATATATCCATTTATGTTGTTTTGTAGACATAGAAGTATGTCTAAAATATATATTCATTGTTCCATCCGAAGTTAATTCATAATCGCAATGCTGCTCTTTACTACTATCCAAAATAAATATATCATCTGTTGATATATAAGTAGTACCATTTATTACTTCTGTAGAATGTATTAAAACACTATTAGTCCCGTTCACTTCTATACTATTTGTACCTGGCACTATTTTAATAATTCTATCACCTGATGTATTTGGTATTCTAATAATGGCATAGGGAGCCTTATACATAACATCACAGTGTCTGATATTAAAAAATTCCCTAAGTGGTATATAGACAATCTGATCTTTTTGATATGGCGTTACACTGAAGTTAATCTCTTTTCTTCCATCTTTATAAAATTTATGATTTACTGTATTTGCAAATATTATATTATTACAACCTAAAGTCAATACAATCGCCATTAATATTGTCCTTAATTTCATAAAATAATACCCCCAATATCAAGTAAACTAGCCGTTTTTCCATCAACGGCTAGTCTAGCACAATAAGCTAACGGCTTATAAATCTACGTTTTCCCCTACACAGTATGCGGCTCCAGTTTCATCAACAAAAGTTTTTACTACTCTGCAATAAAATTTATTATTTTTTGAGTCATACAATTTTATTACATCTGTAGTTTCGCTATCTGTAAATGTTCTAGGATAAGAAAGCATTGCCTCATCTAATTTCTCGTTAGCCAAAGAAATATCAAATTCCCTATCATAAAGTTCATAGCCAACTTTAACAATTTCCTTAACTTCGTTATCAATTACAATTACATTATAACCGAAATCAGATTTAAAATCATCAATCATATATCTAAATGTAATCAATGAATTACTTACACCTTCTACCATTTCTACTTCATTGTAAGCAAATTCATTCAAATTAAAATCAGCATCAATATTATCCTGAATATATCTTGCAACATTAGTATAGTCATTAGAAGCAACTTGATGTTCCACATTCGTAATATTACTATAGATATTGATATCCTCATTAGGTAATGTATAACTCTCTGCAGAACTGCCCGACTCTATGGCTCTAGTATTTGTAATGCGAACATTAATATCGCCATACGAGCATGTTCTATAATAAGGGGGATTATCCTGTGGTTTAGAATAGTTAATTGTATCCCACTTAAATCCAGATTCTGTGGTACCAGCTGCCATAGAAGCATATACATAGGGCAATGCATCAATAAATCTATAACCTTTCGCTAAATTTTCTACCAGCAAAAAATCAAAATCTCGCAAAGCAGCATGTTCAACCTCTGCTTCCCAACCAAAAGCCAATTGAGCTCCTTTTCGATTTATGTTATATGCCAATCCAACAGGTCCGCCAGCATAGCATGCAGCTAGAATGGCAACTTTTGTATTACTAAAGGATTTGTTTGAAGTACTTACAAATCCGCTGGCAGGGCTTAAAGATGTTGTTAAACCATAAGTTTTATTCGAATTTTTAGGCAGCCACTCAACCGAATCTACAGAGCCATGTCCTGCCAAAAACAATAAAGAACTATTCAAATTACTAGCTGTTAAATCCGCATTTGTGGGTTCTGGAACTACTTTTTTTCCATATCCTGCAGATTTAAAGTATGTTGCTGCATTATTTGCTTCTGGTATGGTGTTTATAGGAGCTTTACCAGCCTTAACTGGTCGCATATCACACCCAACACAAAAGGCATCTCCATTTGCACCGTAAGCCATACATGGCATTAGGAACATTAACATAGCAAGAAGTATAGCCTTAATTTTCATATTATTACCCTCCAATCTATTTTTCATAATATTTTTATAATGTTTATACTATGATCAAGTATATCCCGTTTGAAGTAGATTTTGTGTTAATCGCACAGTTCTAGTTTTTCATTCAGGATTTTTTAATCCCCTCCATTCCAGATTCTTTCTTACCATTCATAAAACCATCCCCTTCCAATTAAATATTAAATAACACTTATATTAGTGGTATTTTTCTTCAATCAAATTAAAATGAACCCAAAGCATTATGAATTATCTATATAAATATCCGCAATAATAACCAACATAAGTTCCGTTGGCTGTCTTTTCCCCATACGAAAAGGTTAATGTTCCTGTATATGTATATCCATCCTGCTTCATGGATACCTTCAGACTAGCCGGACAAGAAGTTTTAGATGTATATTTGTAATCTTTAATATAAATAGATTTTGTAGCTCTTTTAGCATCATTCATATTTACATACGGTTCTAACTCCTCATAGGAAAGATCCAAAGTAACAACCTCATCGCTCACAAAGCAAATTTTCTCGTCAGACACCTCTATCACCTGTATTTGATCGTTATTGCTATCATTCATTTCAACAGAAACTCCTGTTGTAGCAAAAGCTGTTGCTGCACTTGAAAAAATAAACAGGGATGCCAATGTCATTACCAGAGAAGTCTTTTTAAATTTCATAATCATTACAATCCTTTCTTTTAACATACTTTTTTTAATGAAATTATTTGCCAAAATCTTACTTTCGTTCTGCCAAAGTGCCATATTTACAAGCGTTCTGGCATACATTTCTCTTTTATCCTCATGTAAGATTTGAACGACCTTTTTATCGCAAAAAATTTCTGTATCCTTATCCATATACCAATACAGCAGCCACATACACGGATTAAACCAATGTATACAAACAACAACTACCGATACAATTTTCCACAGATAATGCATATATTTGATATGAATACACTCATGCAATAAGATATATTTTAGGGTATCCTTATCATTTATATCTAAATCTTTAGGCATTATAATAACCGGGCGCAGAAAGCCATAAGATACAGGCGTATCTAAAACAGCAGAAGTCTTTATTCTTATCTTTCTCACAGGAAATTTTATACTCTCAAAAACTTCTTCCATCTCTAAACTCTGTATCAAAGCAGAGTTTTCTGCAATATCATTACAGTATTTGTGCATTTTTAAAAAATATCTTGCAAAAAATACTGAAATACAAATTATAAGTACCATACAAACTATCAAGCCTATGGAAATTATCCACTCTGTTTGTTCTCTCTCCGAGAGTGTAAGATTTAAAATTTGCCTTACGCCACCTTCTAATGCTATTTTCGCATTGTAAATACTATAGTTAGATTTAATTGAGAATGGCACTAAGGCTCTGAGCATTGCCAACCACCATAGTCCGCAGAATAATTCTATTGGCAAATATCTTTTAAAAAGCCCCCTTAAAATAACTGTAAACAATACAATACAACTTGCCGAAAAACTCATATATAAAAAACTCATGGCACACTTCCATTCTTCAGCACATTATTTCTTTAAATCATCTATTACCTGAAACAAGCCTTTAATCTCATCATTTGTCAAATTATCTTTATTTAAATACGCCTTAAAAAAAGCAATTTTGGAAGGATAAGATTTATCAATCTGTTCAGAAACACTGCTCATTTGTGCTTCTTCTTTTGTAATTAAAGCCTTACAGGTAAATTTTGGTTTTTTCCTTTCAATATATCCTTTATCAACGCATTTCTGAACCACTGTATAAGCAGTTGTCCTTTTCCACCCCTCTTCTTTCCCTAAAATTTCCGCAATTTGCCCAGCGGTAAGTTCTCCATGCTCCCATAGAACTTCTAAAACCTTTATTTCCGAATCATAAAACCTCATATAACCAACTCTTTTCCATAAACTTTTTTCTCTTTCTTCTCTCTAAAATATCTCTAAATACAGCCCATAACATTGTCTATTTGTGTAGTCAAATTATATCATTGACTATCGCCATAGTCAATATGGCATATTGCTATATCATCTTTTGTTACATTTTGCCAAAAAACGGCACAAAAAAACGGTTAATTTATAATCAACCGTTTTCTTACTAAGCTATAATTTTTCTTTTATATCTGTCGCAAAACCATTCTAATGGTCATGCTAAATCGCCCTCAATCCCTAAAAGCTCCTTGATCTTTCCGACCAAATACAATGGAATATTGGTAATATTGCCGTCCTTTCTATATCCCATTTTTGAAAATCTGACTGCATATTGAGGGTGATTGTCTGCAACATATTTTTTGAAGGTCGGTGCCGATTTATCTTCGCCGCCTTTTGTTTCAACAGGGATAATATCCATGCCGCACTGCAGCACAAAATCAATTTCCCCATTTCTGCTTGAGAAGTATCTCGGCATTACATCAAACTGCCCTCTAAGCTGCTGCAGAACATAATTTTCCGTCAGCGGGCCTTTGAACTGATACGTTGACTTTAGAAGGATTGCACTGTTATCAATGCCTGCCATCTGCTTCAACAATCCGGTATCAAATAAAAATAATTTAAACTGGTCTAACTTATCAAAAGCAGAGATCGGATGCTCCAGCTTAGAAACATTATATATTCGGTTTAGCATACCCGCCGAAACAAGCCATTCTATTGCTTCTTCAAAATCTCTGGCTCTTGCTCCTTCTCTCACTGCTCCATACATGAATTTTTCATTTGACTTTGCAAGCTGCGTTACAATACTGCGAAAAACCATAAGGATTCTCCCGCTATTCACCTTACCATTGTGTTTAGAAAAATCATTTTCATATACCTCAATCAGTTCACGTTGAATTTGAGCAATTTTAGCCGGGTCTTTATGCTTTAACCAAGAAGAAACACATTCAGGCATTCCCCCTATAATAAGATAATTGTTATAAGATTCCAACAGCCTATTATGAAAGATTTCCTCTATCTGCTGTTCCTTATGGATACCCTCATAATAAGCGAACAAGGGTGCATCTGTTGCCTCCAAGAACTCCTCAAAAGTCAAAGGAAAAATATCTAATAAATTTACCATTCCAACCGGATATGATTTTGGCTTTGCAAGAAGCGTTCCAAGGAGGCTCCCAGCAGCAATAACATGGTACTCATTTGCCTTTTCTTTGAAGTATTTCAGCGCATTTAATGCCTCCGGACATTCTTGCACCTCATCAAATATGATCAGTGTATCTAATGGATATATCTTCTCCCCTGCAATCATTGACAGCAGCTCTATAATTCGCTGCGGATTTTTATTGGTTTCAAAAATTGATTTTAACTCATCTTCTTCATCAAAGTTGAAATATACAAAACTCTTATAGTAGTTTCTTCCAAACTCCTTCATTAACCAAGTTTTCCCAACCTGTCTGGCTCCCTTCAAAACCATCGGCTTACGTTCATCACTTGATTTCCATGCCACTAATTTTTCCATAGCTGTTCTTCTCAAAGTATTCCCTCCTTTTCAAATTTAGTATATCACATTTTTCTCAATGTTTTCAATTATATTTTTCACATTTTTTCAATTTTTATAAATGATAAAATCACATTTTTCCGCATTTATATTTAACAAAACCACATTTTTTATATTTTGTACGCCATAAATGCACATTTAATACCTCACCTTAAAAACCATATAGCATATATAATTACGTAAAAAACGGCTGAACTATAATCAACCGTTTCTTATCAAATATGTGATTTATTTTTTCTCTACTATACAATAGCCAAGGTCTAATAGAAATTCTGTAATCTCTCTTTGTTTTTTCTCTACCAGAGCTACCATTCCTCGACCTATGGCTCGCAGTTCTTGTTGCCGTTCCAGCTCCTCTTTATATTGCTCTTTACTTCGTTCATTCACACATTGAATGAATTTTACCTCCTTATCAAAGGCATCTCTCACTCTCTCTGTCGGTGTCAGCAACAATCTTAAACAACCTCTTATCTTTCGTGAAAGTCTGCCATTTATTCGCTGAAAGGTTTGAATTGCAGCATAAGGTTTCTTCATAAGCGAATAATCCGAGAAAATCATCCAATCTTCCGATAGTTTTTCCTCTTTAGGTATCTCTGGCAAAGGATTTTCTATTGCCTTCCGGCATTCTTCTATTACTTGATTGGAAAGGCAAAACGTTTTTGCATATCCATCAATGGTAATAATAGGTATATTAAGAAAATACTTCCTGCATTCTGATCGCAAATGAATTTCAAACTCAAAAGAATTTTGTTCTATAATACAATCTAAGAAAACCGGTAGCGTAGAAAGCTGCTCCTTGCAAAAATCACAAATATGTTTATTATCCGGCTGCACCTGATACAGAAAGTTCATACCTTCTACACCATAGGTAAACAGCTTTTTCAGAATCAATTCAGGAGAGCTTTTTGTCTGCTTTAGACAATCCAATAATTCTTCTGCCTGCTCCATAGTCATACTTAATTACACTCCTTTCCTGTGCCATACGCATTTCCACTATACGGTTTAAATCAACATTTTTTTCATTCTTTACCAACCGTTTTACTTCCTCCAACTTAACTCCTCTTTTATCTCTTTTTTATATTTATAATAGGAATTTCTACTAATCCCAAGCAGTTTTATAACCTCCTTATCCTTTAGCATACCGTTAAAGGACGAGGAATACTTATATATTTCCCGTTTTTTCTGCTTTGTGCTTTCGTATTCTATTTTTGTGCCGGCAGCTCGCCCTATTTGCTTACCATTCAAACGAGCCGTTTCGATTCCCTCAATGGTTCTTCTCCGCAAATCCTTAACTTCCTTCTCTGCCTGCTCAAAGCATATTTTTATCTGCTCCTTTGCAAGAGCCAGCATATATTTGTTTACGCCCTCCAAAATATAATCTACAGTAGTTCCGGTCATTTCAATACCAGACTCCAATGCCTTCTTATAGACACTGGTATTGATATGTGGTTCTTTCAGAAATACCAAATCAATCCCCCTATGATATAATTCCTCATAGGCTGTGAATCCTTCTTCCGCATCCCTAGACATACGGCTGACCGAATCAAAAACAATTCTGTCCCCTTCTCGCACGTTTTTAATCAACTTCAGCCACTTTTCTCTTCCTTCCATCTTGGTTCCCGTATATATCTCCTCAACAATCATTGCTTCAGGATATTCGTCCCTTATATTCCTAATCTGTCTTTCTATATTCTGTTTACCTGTAGAAATCCTACAGTACCCATATGTTTTCATTTCCTCACACCTCCGAGAATCGCCTGCTAATACCAACTTTAACGGTCGTTCAAATTGGTATTCTTATTATACATTAAATTTTCGCTTACTTCAAATGATTTTGATACAAAATTCATTATCCTTTAAAATGGTACTATTTTGAGGTTAATTTTGTTTTTTACTACTTTGAAAATAATCTTTTCAAAGTTAAAAATTTTTTTTCACGAAATCAAGAATTTTAACATACAGTTATTACACGTTTTCAAGAGATTTTTCTAAAAAATTTTTATAATTTTTCGATTTCCCCTGAAAAATGAAAAAAATAAGCAGAGATATAAGTATAAAGGCAAAAAAACAACAAGGACATATTTAAGGAGGAATAGCAATGAAAAAAGTATTATGGATTTCCAGACACGAAATGACTACCGCCCAGTTATCCGATCTGGAGCGAATCATGGGAGGAACAGTTAAATTACTTTGCTGGAAGGAGAACGTCCGCAATGTGACAGAACTGATGCCCCTGATCGAACAGGCTGATGCGATTGCAGCAGTGCTGCCGTTACAGATGCAGGCCAACCTGTTAAAGGTAGCAGAAGGAAAACCGGTTCTTCAGGCAGTGGCTGAAAGAGTCCTCTCTGAGACAGAACGAACTTTGGAAGATGGAAGAAAGGAAAGAGAGGTGCAATTCGTTCATAAACGCTGGGAGCAGCTGCTCCGGATTGATGTACAAACCAAAGTGCTGTGAGCTAAGACATTACAAACTGAATAATAATAATCATCAAAAAAAGAGAGTACCCCCACTCTCTTTTTCTTTTATAAAAATCTATATATAATAGGAAGAAACTCATTCTTTTTACATCTTAAATAAATCCGCATGAGTTCCTGTATCAACAAGTGTTAAGGTTATTACCTCACTATCTTTTAGATAAATCAACAGCCAATCAGGTTGAATATGACACTCCCTAAATCCTCGGTATGCACCTTTTAATTCATGATCCCTATATTTTTCTTCTAATGGTATATCTCTTTGAAGCATTGAAACAACATCGTTAAGTTGATTTATATTAAGGCCTCTTTTTTTTGCGAGTTTTAAGCTCTTTTTAAATTTTCCTGTGAGTACCAATTCATAAATCATTAGTCTAAATCCTCCAGTGCATCATAAAAGCTCGTATACCGTTTAGCATTTGGATCTTTACTAATCCTCTTAGCTTCTTCCATTGCTTCTATAACTTCCGGTTTATACTGAGGAATCACTACCTCAAAAGGAAGTCCTCCTCTCATCACACATTGCTTTAAAAATATATTCATAGCACTTGACATATCAATCCCTAATTGCGAAAAAAGTTCCGTTGCCTGTTTCTTTAAGTTTTCATCAATTCTTACTTGCGTAGGTACTGTAGCCATGGTATTGCCTCCTTATCACACATTATTTCTTTTTTTCATTATATTCAAAAATTTATATTTTGTCAATAATTCAGTTTACATTGTAATGCAAATGTATTAAATATGATTATTAGGTTTTTCTTCACATTTCTAATTCTTTTCAATGTCGAACTTTGAAAATATTATTTGCAAAGTATTTCCATTGCAAAACTCTTCATTGATTTTTTCTTTTTCTATGTTATCATAAGTATAAGAAAAGGATTACCGCTTTTGAGCAGGCGGTCAGTCCTGGTTTATAGGAGAAGGCCGTCTAACATCTGTTAGGCGGTCAATTTTTATTTATACCCTGTTTTTACACAGGGCAATAATTGCAACGATAAGAATACTTGTCTGAACTAAAGCAGAAACTGGAGAAAAGGAAATCTGTCTACTTTTAAAATAATTTTTCCAAAGTTTCTTGACCACCTACCAATAATTAAGTATACTATAAATGAATTTGTTTTATTTTTTAATAGCGGCAGTCTGTATTTTTACAGACTGCCTTTTTTTGTTGTCTGTAAATTAAAATGAAATGTGAAAAGGAGGTATTAAATCGCTATTTACTAGCTGGAAAAAAAAGAGCATTGAAAAGGGAATGAATCAGTCAGATTCGTTTCCGGACTACTGGATATGTTATTATTTAGCATATCCTTTTTAATTTTAAGGAGGTTAAATTATGATGACATTTAAAGATTTTACAAAATTTGTAGAAGAAAACATCCCAGCATATCTGACGGAACACTACAAAGGAGCAAAAATCGGTAACATCTTTGAACTAAATGGAGTAAGTAAAGAGGGACTAATCATTACAACTGATCATAGTATGATCACTCCTATTATCTACCTGAAACCGTTCTATGAGAAATATAGCTCCGGAGAGGTACCTGATGAAATCTTATTGGAGATTGCGAAAGAGTTCAGAGCTGCATTAGATTCTTACAAAGATACTATTGCTCACTTTGCAAGTCCGTTTGATTTTGAAAAGATTAGGAACAGAATTATTCCAAAATTGATCAACGCAGCAGCTAATAAAGAATTATTAACCAATCTTCCACATCGGAAAATTGCAGATTTAGCTGTTATCTATCAGATTTACTATACGATGGATAACGGAATAGGTTCGACACTGGAAATCACGCAGCAACTTCTGGACATCTATCACTTAACGATTGATGAACTTCATCAGCTGGCTGTGCGTAACATGGAAAATATTTTTGAAATGAAATTTATCGGTTTAATGCAGCAATTAACCGAATCCTTTGCTCTATCGACCAATCAGGATCCTATGAAGTTTACCGAAGTAAGAAATCCTGTTGATGAGCCTATCAAGGTTTTATGTTTGTCAGAATATTCCGATGGAGCTTCTGCTGTTCTTAGCGAGAAAATAATGAATACTGTCATTGAACGAATGGGTAAAGATTTTTATATCCTCCCCTCTTCTTTAATGGAAGTTCTTATTATTCCTAGTGATATTCTCGAAGTCAGTGAAATGAAAGAAATTGTAAGAACAGTAAATATCGAAGCAGTGAAAAAGGAAGATTTCCTTTCCGACGAAGTTTATGTATATAACGCAGAGTCGAAGGAAATTGAACTTGCTGATTTATGATTTTTTATCTTTTAGAATACGGAGGAATAAAAAATGAATTTTGAAGATTTACAATGCCATACACGAAGTTTTAGAGGTATAAAAAAAGGAAAAGATCAAGAAAAAATAGTAGAAACTCGATCTGGTATTATTTGTAACCTTGGCGATTTGGAGGAATCTGACTGGATTGATAAAATGGAAACTTTGATTAAGGAATCGAATGAATGGGATTTGCAAGAACATCTGCGTGAATATGTTGGAGCATTGCCATGGTGCAATCCACAATCTAAAAATTACGATCAGAATGTTCGATTAGATGCTTTAATCCTACATTCGTACAGAATATTCGATGATGAACTCTGGGTTAATTTTATCAACTTCAATCAAAAGTATAGACCGGATGCGCTCAAAGATCTTGAATATGTAACTGTAATATCAAAATGCTGCAAAAAACCTTTTCTTGTAACGAAAAAGCAGTTTGAAAGCTCACCACAAATATGTTCTCTTTGTGGACGTTTATCAGAATTTACTGAAATTTCTAAACTTGAGAATATAGAATGATTAGCAGGGTCACTATCTAAGATCTCTCTGTTAATGAATAATAATATTATTATGTAAATCTGACGAAATGAGGTGTAAATATTGAAAAAAGTGAATGCACGAGAATGGATTGCCGCTATTTGTGATGCAGTAGAAGATATATTGTCGGAATACGGTATTCAAATTCCCGATGAAGATCGAAAGGGAGAAGAAAATGAAGCCTGCCTATATGGTCACTCTTATGACCTTGTATCAGATTCAGTTCAGAAGATTTTAGAACTGCTTACGGCAGAAATTAAAGCAGACCCTGAAGCCGAGTATGACTTCAATGTCTATTAAATAAGCAAAGAATGAGCAGCGAACAGAGTAACATCTATTCGCTGCTTTCTTTTTAAAGTATTTAACTTTGAAAATAATTTTTCTAAAGTTCACAAGGAGGCGAAAACAAAATGTTAAGTAGTATGGACTTAGAAAAACTTTCTCCCTTTCTTTCAGCGGAGAAAGTGGTAAACATTGAGGTAAAAGACTATGGACAAAAAGGTCGAGAAATAATCATCGAATATCAATCCGGAAAAAAACTTGTTGGGAATTTGGATGAAAGTCCGTTCGTGATGAATGAAGAAAGTGGACTCACTTCGATAGCATCCTACTTTGCAAGAGGAAAATATGGCAGTAGCACATGGCGAGGAAATTGCAGTGGTCTTCTAATAAAAGACCTCCTCCAATTCTATAAACCGGATACATTTGCTGACTTAGCTGTTGGCTCAGGCACATCAATCGAGGTTGCAGCAGATCTGGGCTATACAAAAGCCAATACTGTTTTCTCTGACTTAAACCCTCAATACGGCGGTGTTGATCTAAGTGACTGTCACTTAGATTTTCCATTGATGGATTTCATATTTTTCCACCCACCCTATTACGTTTTCCCCGGAAGCTCTATGCCGGTATATTCCGGTAAAGAAAAAGGAGGAATGTGGGGAGAAGAAATTCATCCAAGGGACGGCAGCCGTATCAGTAACCCCGTAGAATTCAAAAAATGGTTTGATACCTGTAACGCAAATCTCTATAAACTGCTACATAACGGCGGCAGACTTGCAATCCTGATGGGCGATTCAAGGTTTAAAGGTAAATACTATTCCATGTTTAAAAATATGAATTTGTTCGGGGAGTTGGAACAGGTTATTATTAAACAGCAGCATAACTGCATTTCTTCTTCCAAGAAATATGGGAATGCTTTCATACCAATCCAACATGAATATCTGGTTGTTATAAAGAAAAACAGTCCTTATATTGTCCCAATTACCGCAGTTTCTTTTCTCCATAGAGATATTAGAGAAAGCAAGGTCATTACTTGGGCGGCTTTAATCGCAATGGTGTTGGAGAATAACAATGGAAAAATGGCTGCAAACGAGCTAGTTCAGGTTATGCAAAAACATCCAAAAGGGAAACACAATCATCACTGCGATGCTAAGCTCAGACAGCAGCTGCAAATGCACCCAAAGATGTTTTTCAGAGAAGGTAATCAAATTTGCTTATCTTCTATAAATAAATCATGACCAAAAAACCATTTACTTTGAAAATAATATTTCTGAAGTTCATAAGGAGGATTATCTATGAGTAGAAAAGCGTATATATTGACAAAAGAAGATGTCCCACAATATATCCGAGCTATCGTTCAAAGACTGCAACCGGTTCTAATGGAATACAGCGATGATGACGGAGATTGGTGGGGATATACGTTTAGGCTTAATGCAAAGTGGAAATGTGGGTATGAACCTCAATTAGTAAATGACTGTGAAAAGCTATTAAAATGGTGCAATAGTTGGTATGCACACGCCAAGTTAATTAAGTATATGTGGTGGTATGACGAAGTCAACACAACCCAAATAAAAGGTTCACACCAACATCAGCGAAAGGCATTGAACAAAGGATGGCAAAATCACGCCTACCTTGTAATATCTGATCCTGTAGCATACAGGTTTGGAAAAGATAACTTTTATCGAGAGAATAATAAAATGAAATAATAATTTCAATGTATAAATGAGAATGTAACTTTGAAAATAATTCTTTTAAAGTCATTTTGGTTTCTTGACTTTTCTGTAATTATTAAGTATAATGTAATTGAATTTTTTGTTTTTTTAGAGCGGCAGTCTGTATTTTTTTACAGGCTGCTTTTTTTTGTTGTCTGTAAATAAATAAAATGTGAAAAGGAGTATAAGAACTATTGAGTGAAAGGCACATATTTATGCTGCCTTTTTTTGCTGTCAAAAAAGAAAGGAGCTTACTATGGAAGAAAAGAAAAAAAGAGTATTTCTGCTATTACCGGAGATCAGTAAAGAAACGGCAAAGGAAATTAAAATTCCTACGACAAAGGATTGTTACGATGAAAATGCAACTGTATTAATGCTAAATGTGTACGAACACTATCGTACGCTTTATAGCAGACGCAAGGCAACCTGTCTTGCTTTGCAGCTTATCGAAGGATTTGATGAGATATGGTACTACGCAGGATATGGAATTACAGACCCTATTAAATGTTGCTTGAGAAAAGGAAAAGAATTAAAAATTCCAATCAGAGCTGTTAAAGGAGTAGACTTTAAAAAATCTTTCTCCTGCGCATATCGGTTCCTGAATGAATTCCATCCATCACAGGAACAATCTGAAGAATATTGGAAGAAAGTTGTGCATGACTTAGGAGTCCACTCATCAAGGAACCCACTTATAGGACACCTTCTGGTATCGATCATGAGCTACTTAGAAGCTGTCTATAGAGGTGAAGTGCCTCCTGTAGAAGCAGATAATAAATTTAACAAAGAGCTGCGCTCTGCATTAAATTTTGCTATTTGGGCGGATAAAAATGGTTATATATTTGATGAGAATGGTGTTAATCCCAAAAAATTATCTACAGAGCCGACTCCGTTATTGGAAGCATTGTTAGATGGATACTACAAGTATCATTTAGAAAAACAAAAAATTTTAAGTGAAAATAAGATAGAAAAAGAACAGGAGTGACTGACTATGAAAAAGAAAGAAATGATTTCAAAATTACTGCGTTATAACGGCATAGGTGTGCGTGTTACTACGATTACGGGATTCACTGATTACTTATTCTATGAGGATTTTACCGATGAAGAAGGAAATGTGAATGATGGCATCAGCCGGGCCTATAAGCACTTTTCTCATGGAGAACAATTAGTATTTTACTCCAACAAATGGGCAAAACAAATAATGTTCAAACAGTATCTAAAACATTATTACGCTCTGGAGAAAACTGCTCTGCTGTATCCGGATGATAACGCTATACAGGAGAAATGTGACCAATTTCATGAATTTTTAGTTAAAACTTTAGTACGATACACAGGATTCTCTGACAGAAAGGCAAAACGTCAGATCTTGCTTAACGCTATAAGTTACAATAAATTCAAGGAAAAGGTGGTCTAAGGAATGGCTCATAAGAAGAAAACAGCAGAAGCAATCAGGAACGAGGTCAACGAAGCCTATACCGAGCTTGAAAATGGCCTGCAGGAGCTTATGACTTCTGAAAATTATATTGCCTTTCTGAAGACAATGGCAGAACGTCCAAGATACTCTCTCAACAATACCATCCTTATTTACTTGCAAAAACCAAATGCAACATTTCTTGCAGGCTATAGCAAATTCCGAGAGATATATGGACATCAGGTAAAACAAGGAGAAAAGGGTATTAAAATCTTTGCCCCCATCATCCGTAAGAAAAAAGATACAGCTCTACTTGAAAATGATCTTGAAAAAAATCAAGAAAAAAAGGAAGAAAAAACAATAGTTGGTTATCGTATGGTAAGAATATTCGATATTTCCCAGACAAAACCAATTATGGAGAAAACAGAAGAAGGAAACGAAATTCCTTGTAATAAAGCACAGAAATTGATTGATAGCTTATCATATTTAAAGATGGTCAATCTATGGGCGGAAGATGAGGAATTTCAAGAAGAATTGTTAGCTGCCACAAAGGATATGATTGATATTCCCGTAATGGAGGAAGAATTAAGTCCTGATTTAGGCGGCTATTTTCGTTTTCAAGATAAGGACAACTTACACATCGTCCTCAACAACAAATTTGGTATTACTAGCAGATTTACAACGCTGCTACATGAATGGACGCATTATCATCTACATAATCCATTTAAAAAAGAAACAGAATGGATAACAGAAAAATTCAAAAAACAGGATAAAGAAATTCAAGCTGAGTCTGTTGCCTACATAGTAGCAAAGCATTTCGGAATCGATTCCAGTCCTGAGTCATTCAAATATGTAGCATCCTGGTCTAAGGAAAAAGACATCAAGGATCTAAAGACTTCCATGGAAATTATCCAAAAAACTGCAGCTACATTTATTGAGTTAATAGAAACTCGATTGGAAACAGAAGGATTTGCATTAAAAATTCATGCTTGAGGCTATAAGAGATAGGACTATATGGTTCTATCTCTTAGTTTTAAACTTTAGAAATATTATTTTCAAAGTACCAAGAAAGAAGGGCAAAAAAAAATGAAACAAAACAAAAAACAGCTATTTGCTATATTGCTTATTACGGCAATTATAAGTGGATTTATCACATACACCATATATTCTATTAAGCAAACAGCAAGCAATAAAAAAGATGAGAATAAACCCAGAACTACATATACAACGGAGCAGCTCCCAGATGAAACATATAGAAACCCAGAAACGCTCCATATGCTTTTTGAGAAAATGAGTGGTCTGCAACTCGATAATGAAGTACAAGAAAAAAAGTTAACAGTATACAATTATAAATTCACACCTGACGATGCTAATCAGGACAGTGATATATTTTTAAAGTTCGGAAAAAAACTTCAAGAAAATGGTTACGATCACATATCCGAAACCGCCGACAGCGATGGATATAAAAATCAGTTTGAATTATACTATGATAAAATACACTTCATGATTTATACAGAAAGCTCACCAGATACAGTTAAACTTTCCATCTTAAATTATAATGATAATAATGAAATATGAAAAAAGCACCTAAAAAGGTGCTTTTTTTTAACTCTAATCCAGCTTAGACAAAATATCCTACCCATGGATGATGAACCAAGCAGGGGGGAAAGTTTACGGTGTCAAACCCCACCCAAAAGATTAGAATTACGCCCAGAGCAATGAATTCGTCAATCATTGCTAACTATTATTATACCATAAAAATAGTGAAAAGTAAAGCAAACTGAAGATTTCGATACTCAATCTATCATAACACTTTGAAAAGAATCTTTCCAAAGTAAAAATAGACACTAAAAAAAGACCAAAGCCTGAAAACTTTAGAAAAAAACAAAATAAAATGAAAAATTAAGCCAAGGGATCAAACCCTAAGCCATTCAACCAATCTAAACTACTCTTGTCAGTCACAAAACTTTGGAGTTTTGCAGTCGGAGAAATGAGGTTAGTGGTTATATTTTGGGATTTTGGAAATAATATATTATTTTTACGACAGTTTTGTCTATAGGGGGGTGTAGAAGAACAACGGACGAGTATGCCGTTGTTAGTAATGCCTGTTTGCTCATATTCATCAACGATTCGGATTCTGCGTTCGAGAATTTCTTTTTTGTCAGATTTTATAATTTCTATGGTAATATAAAGGAGTTCCCGGAGTTTTCTGAGCCAACGAGTAATGGTACGAGGAGAAACATGGTGGAGCTTTGCCAGATAGGCGTTTGTAGCATAGCAATAGCCTTTTTTCTTCACCAAATCAATAATGTCAGCGAGAAGCATTCTTTCGTTGTTGGAAAGACGTTCATCAAGACGAACAGCTTCGGAAAACTGTAAAGAATTTTTATAAAAGAGTGGACTTGTAGCCCGATTAGACTGCGAGTGTAAACGAGTAGCATTATCTTTGCATGTGAAAAGAATGCCACTCTTAGAAAAGTAGCGTTTCATTATGTACCTCCGATTATATTGTGTAGTGTTATTTGAGTTTAAGGCGAGTAATTGGATAGATTACTCATTTTTTTACTTGGTAGTGGATAGCTACCGTAAAACCGCAGTGGATAGCTGCGATATTGTCGGCTGTGGATAAGTGCCAACCGGATAATCAAAGAAAAGCAAAAAACACAGCTTTTCTGTGGATATCTTTAGAATAATGGAATTATTGATATTTGTCAATAAAAATTTTTATGGATATATCAATAGAAAAACATATAAAGATGATATTAGAGAAAATAATGTAAAAAAATAAATAAAAAAAGCAATAGAAAAGTTGTTGACATTTCTGTTGAAATATGATTTTCGTTACTGTATAATAAAATAATCTGATAGTAAGAGAAAGGAGCGATATATAGTGGCTGAAAAAAGCAGTATATTTGAAAAAGTATCGGCAGAAACAGTTTCGTTGTCAATTTCGTTACCGAAAGAGATGAAAGCGACTTTACAGGAAAAAGCCAAGGAAGTTGGCTTATCTTCATCGTACTATTGTCGAAAGATTTTCGATATTTACTTAGAACATGAAGATGAGATCATTGCTCTTGCCGAGGGCAGGGCAAAAGTTGTAATTAAGAATGAAGAATAAAGAAGGAAGTGAGGCAATGAAAGTTATTACGGTATACTCTGCCAAAGGTGGCGTTGGTAAAACAACGACATCCATCAATTTGGCTGCAGCATTGGCCCACAGTGATAAAAAGGTGTTGCTTATTGATGGTGACTGGCAAGGCAATACAACCTTTGGTCTTGGCGTAGACCCAAGGGATGTGAATCGTGTTGCATTAGCCGACCTGCTGGTAGCACAAATAAACAGCCCAGATAAAACAGCTGAGTTAATAGAAAACAATATTATAAGTTTAGAAGATGAAGGTATGGATTTGATACCCACAAATCCTTTAATGAACAATTCAGAGTTTAGAATGCTAATCTCTCATCCGGATAACTGTTATGCAATGTGTGAACTGTTATCCCATGTGGATTACGATTATGTAATCATAGATACGCCTGCAGCACTCGATGGATTTTTAGATTTGGCAATGATGGCTTCGGACAGCGTTATAATTCCAACTGAAATGGAGTTTTTCAGTTATGATGGATTGGAAAATTCGTTTAATATTATCAATGTGAAAAGGGAAAGATTTAACCCTGAATTGAATATCGTAGGAGTGCTTTTAAATAAAACAGGCAGTTCCAATCGTGCAAGGCAGATTAAAGAATTGATCGTAGATTATGCAGAAACATCAGACATTCATGTATTTCAAACAGAAATCCCTCGGAGAGAAGTTATTCATGACTGCTCTGGAGAACAGGTCAGCATTTTTCAGAAAAGAAGCAAAGTAAAGCAGAATTATCTTGATTTGGCAAATGAAATTATTTGTTTATTAGAAGAAAACGGAAAGGAGGAAAATTGAAGATGGCACAAAAAGATTACAGTAAATTCAAAAAATCTATGCCACATAATAATTCGGCTGGCAAAAGCAAGTTGGATGCTTATGATATTAACCTGCCTTTTCGTGGGAATACAGATGGCGTTGAAATAAAAAGTATTGCAACACATTTGCTTGTACCGTTTCAAGGTGAGACACCTTTTGCGTCTTATGCCGGAACGGAAAAATTTGAGACATTGGTAAGGGATATAGAGGAGAATGGTATTTTAACACCAATCATCGTAAGAGCTAGGGAAAATGGAACCTATGAAATTCTCGGTGGTGAACATCGAACAAAGGCGGCAAAAAAACTAAATCTGGCCACGGTGCCTGCTGTAGTATATCCAGTTGATACAACGGATAATAAAGCAATGCTAATTCATATAAATACCAATATTCTCAACGGTAGGGATGAACTTTCCTTTCTGGAAAAGGTTCATGCTATGGTTGAGTATGAAGCCTCTTTGGAGAAGCAGCAGGGAGCAAGAACAGATAAAAAGGAAAAGGCTGAAAAATTTGACCGTTATCAGCAGCTAGCAGATGTATTCCATATAGGGAATAAGACTACGGCAATCCAGTATGTAAAAGCCGGTAAGGAAATGCCGGCGGATATTCTTAAAATGATAGATTCTGCAGAAACTACATTCTCTGCGGCTTATAAGATCATGACTCAGCCAGACGAATCTTTCAGAGAGGAACTATATACATATCTCCGAAACGGGAATAAATTGTCAATACGCATGATTGATGATCTGGCAGCAGAATTCCAAGTGAGAACAGAAAAGTCGGAGGAACAACCGGCTCCGGTTGTTACAGAGCCGCCAGAGGAAGAAAGTCCATACAGTGGATTCCAGCCGATTACAGAATTTGATACATCTGTGGTAGCAAAGCATGAGGATGCAGTAGTTGAGAAACAAGTAACAGGTTCTGCGGAAACAAAACCAAAAGAAACAACTTTTAAAGCTGATGAATTTGATAAGGTCATCAGTAAGAGTAAAAAGAAAAAGGTTGTGACATTGAAGGTTGAGAAGGCACTTATTCCTGATCGGTTTTTAAACCTGAATGATGAGGAAAAATCCAACCTCATTATTTCCTTACTTCGCAGCTGGGAAAATGATTATTGGGGGAAATAACTTTGGAAATATAATTTTCAAAGTATATCCATCGAATTATATTGACAGAATAAATATGCTTGAAGTATACTTAGGATGAATTTGTTTTTTTAATAGAGGCAGTCTGTATTTTTTTACAGACTGCCTTTTTTTGTTGTCTGAAAAGCACAAGTAAAAAGGAGAATAAAACCAAAAGGAAAAAATGGGCGTTAAGTCCATTTTTTTATTGGAAAGAAAGGAGCGAAGAATAATGAAAAAGCAAGGCTGTTGCATGAAAGGGCAAATTGACTTATTTACTTGGTACGATAGAGAAGAACGTGCTGAGAAAAAGTTATACCGCAAGGTGAGCAAATGGCAGTCAGTTATGCCGTTTCGTCTTTTGGTTTTTCAAAAGGCCTATGTTGCACTGAAGAAAAGTGGAAAGATTGCCGGAACCGATATTCTGGAGTTTCGACAGTTTGCAAGTTTTGAAACTTATGAGAGTTTGTATTTAAATGCACTCCATAAGGTATTCAAATATTGCAGAAAACGTGTGAGAAACCCGGAATTATTAGAAATTCTTACAGATGCTTACGAAGCTGAATACGACTGGATGTGTCAGCGTTTTCAGACATTTAAGGAAGCAGAGTAAAAATTTCAGAGGATACTTTGAAAATATTTTTTTCAAAGTGAGGAAAAAACTTTAGAAATATTATTTCCGAAGTTGGGAAAAAAGGAGGAAAAATTTTATGGCAACCAATATCAGAGACGGTTATATGTCTCCTCAAGTATGGGTGGCAAAGCGAGAGCAAAAGGTAATTGAGGTTCTGGATCGTTTAGTTCCGGCTCGTGTCGAATATGCAGAAAACATATTCGCAGGAGAGAAATACCTTGAAAATGGAACGGTCAAAAGGGAGTATGCTCTTTTGACTATGGTTATCTGCGAGGGGAAGGGAGCTGAACGGAAACAGGTTCGGTTTAATTTCAGTCCCGATAATTTCTCTGCTTTGCGCAGAGAGTGTGAGCCATCGATCTACGCAGGCCGAAGCTACCGGAAGGCATTTATCAAAAGAAATTGCAACAATGGTGAATTAAAGATTCGTGCTGTCACAATTACTTTTGAACAATACCAGAAGGACAGAGAAGGCAATATAAAGACCAGTAAGGATGGTAAACCTATTGTAGCTGAATACCCTTGGTTCATCGGTATTTCGGAAGAAACTGGTATAGCCGATGAGACAGGAGAAAAATTTGCAGGAAAGAAAACAAAAGTGCAAAGTTTTATTAAGATGAGTTCGGATGAATACCAGAGTATGATTGACAGCACCTGCAGGTATATTGATGTGTTTGCAATGGCGTTTGGTGTACCACTTTTGAGAGAAAAAGCGAAGATAGCACAGAGAAAGAGAGAAGAATATGAGAGAAAAAATCATTGAATGAGGTGAGGAAAATTTGAAAATGGTAGAGTATTTTGGATTTTACCAAAGGACTGTATACAGCAACGGAGAGTATTCTGTTGCTGTTTTTTCTAATGCTGAGACAGGAGAAACATTTAAAGTATGCGGCGAAGGCATTCCGACAGCGAAAAAGATAAAATACCATTTTATCGGTGAGATGCAGACTTATAAGAAAACAGGAGAACAAACCTTGAAAATGTCCGATTATGAAATTGCAGAGTTGGACAATGAAAGTTCTTTTGTAGAGTATCTTGCAATGCCGCCGATACGGTTAGGGCGGCTACAAGGGAAAAAGATATATCGTTTGTATAAGGAGAATGCTATTGCAATGCTTGATACGCAGCCGGAGGCTGTCTATGAGGCTGTATTCAAGCGGTTAAGGAATGGACAAAAACGATTCGATGAATTTATCGAATTATGGCAAAGCCAACGCAGTTTGCTAAAAATTACATCATTTTTAGTTCGATACGGCATCAAACGGCGTGATGTTGTTAAGCTGAATGATGCTATCAGAATGGAGAAATATGACAGTCTTGGAGAAGCAATTCGGTCTAACCCATATTTCCTGATGAATGTGCAGGGTGTCCATGTTGATATTGCTGTATGTGATGAAATTGCGAAAAAGCTGAAATTCCCGCTGAATAGTCCAGAGCGGATTAAAGCTGGCATGAAATATGTCATTCGGCGAGCAATGCTACAGGGTGATATGTTTATGTATTGCTTTGGACAGCGTAGCTTGGTTGAAGAAGTGTCAGTGTTTTTATCTGTAGCTGTAAATGAAGTGGCTGCTGTGCTAAATACCAGACCGGAGGGATTTGTTCTGGAGAAGGATAAGCAGCAGGGCAACTACAGAATTTATCTCGATTATGCGCATGATTGGGAGTCAGGACTGGCGAAAAGTATCTTTCGGATTATAACGAAATCCATTGAACCAATTATGCCTGAAAAGGAGATAAATAAGTTTATCGAGAACTACCAGAAGGAAAAAGGAATTGAGCTTGCAGAAAAACAGAAAGAAGCAATAAGAACGGTATCCAACAGTGTAATCACAATTATCACAGGGGGAGCAGGAACAGGTAAAACAACCAGTTTAAACGCAATTCTTGCTATGCTCCATGCAGTTGGTATGGATAATAACTGTTTATTGGCATCTACAGGGAAAGCAAGCCAGCGAATGTCTGAGGCAACAGGCTATCCTGCTACAACGATACATAGCTGTATTGCCTGCGATGATAATAATGACAATGGATGCAGTTATAGCCATGATATTATCTGTGATGCTCTGGTAGTCGATGAATTTTCAATGACTGATTGCAGAGTAGCCTATTTGCTTTTTTCGGCGATTACGGATTGCGAACGCATTATTATCGTTGGTGATGTAGAGCAGCTGCCTTCCGTAGGTGCAGGTAATGTGCTGCGAGATATGATTAACAGTGGTCGAATCAGTGTGGTGGCTTTGGACGTTATTCAGCGTCAGGCACTGGATAGTCCTATTGTTTGTAACGCACAGAAAATTTTGCGAGGAGAGAATGATTTGGTTATAAACGATAAATTTCGCTTTATCCATTTATCTAATCCCGCAGAAGCCGGAAAGTACATCGTCAATCGGTATGTTGAGCTAGTGAAGGAATATGGTTTGAATTATGTGCAGATTTTATCCCCGATGAAAAAAAGGGATGGTGGCACTATAAGGCTGAATGAGGATATACAGGAGAAATTGCTCCCGACAATTAAAAAAGAGCGATTCCGGCTTGGTGATAAGGTCATGAACACAAAAAATAAGCATGATCTGGATTTGAATAATGGCGATATTGGATATATTACCAAAATTTCAGACGGTGAATATACCATTGAGTTTGATGGAGAACGGACAATCACGTTTTCATCACATGAAATGGATTCCGTAGTTCTTGCTTATGCTATTACGGTTCATAAAAGCCAAGGTTGTGAGTTTCCTTATGTGATTATGCCGATCCTGGATAATCAAGACATCATGCTGTTCCGTAATTTACTGTATACGGGCGTTACAAGGGCCAAAGTCAATATTGAACTGGTAGGCTCTGAGGAGATGCTAAGGAAGGCAATAGACACTGTAAAAATTGCAGACCGCAAAACAACACTTGCAAAACGTCTGCAGTTTGCCGATGTTTTATGTCGGCCAAAGCAGAGAAAAAAGAGGGTTGAAGAAGATGGAACCCAGATCGAATTGCCTTTGGGCAATATAAGCTGAGAAAGGATATAATTATGGAAAAAGTGAGTATTCAAAAGTATCTGAGTGAGAAAAAAAGTATTATGAATAGACAAAAATATAAAGAGATCCTTCATCTGCACGAAAATGAGGATTACACAGAGTATCGAAGGGAGGATAATAAAGCCTCCTTCTTTGAAAAAAGAAGTGGGGAACAAATTGAATTCTGGACTTCAGAAGAAAGTACCAGACGGATTTGTGTTGGTTATGAGAAACTTAAAGAGCTGGAGAAGAAAGAACAGCTGTATAGAAATCGCAAAAGGGTAATCAAAAGAATGTATGGGTTAGTCTATTTCTTTGCGGATTCCATGCTTAATGAGGAAGAAGCAGGTAAAAGCGAAGAAGCTGCTTTTGAGAAAGAAAGCGAAGAAAATCCAGATAAGTTAATTATCCATCTTAGCACACACGAATCGAATGCGAATGTTATGAAACAATGCTTAACAGATTCCAGAGACATTATTAAATTTTTAAGAAATGAAAAAAATGATGTTGAGGAATGGCAATTACAGGGTATAAATGCAATGTTTGATTCGTGTAATGAGGAGAATATAGTTCCGTATGACCTGCCTTGGGCTATCCATGGTGTTTTGTGTATGGATAGTGCAGCTGCAGAATCTTCTGCAGATTCTGTCAGAGAAGGATAAGTGAATATGGATTATGCTTATCCCAGCAAAATGTAGCGTTGTTGGGAAAAGTTTTTTTAAGGCGATTGCCGGATAATGAAACTCGTCGGGGAATATCTCCGACGAGGTATTGTTTTATAGTGTTTCAGCCAGAAAACTGATTTTTTTAAATGCTTGCTGTTTTATGTTGGGTGGTTGCTCTGCTTGTGAGTATTTTCAAATAATGTTATACTATGGCTATAAGGAATAATTAAAATTAGAAAAGTGAAACTTTTAAGTATAGAGGATGTTGATATAAAATGTGTAAAAAAGAAAAATTTATGGAGTTTATATTGGAACGATTTCAAATAGAACGTAAAAAGTTCGACCGTTCCGGTGTGTATGCCTATACGCAAAGAATTTTAGCATATAATTCTAATAAAATAGAGGGCAGTACATTAACAGAAGAACAGACGGCTTCTTTATTTGACAGCGGTATTTTGCCAAAGACCGATGATTTTTATCGTGCAAAAGATGTCGAGGAAATGAATGGTCATTTCCTGATGTTCAATAAAATGCTGGATACACTGGAAGAATCTCTGACACAGGAACTGATTAAAGCGTTCCATTACGAATTGAAATCCGGTGTATTTGAGGATCGTGCAAATGGTTATGCTATTGGTGACTATAAGAAGCGTCCAAACATGATTGGAATGTATACTACCGTTAAACCGGATGCAGTAGCAGATGAAATGGAGAAGCTGCTTGCTTGGTATCATACGCAAAAGGTTGATTTATCTGTGCTTGCAGAATTTCATGGGAGATATGAAAGTATCCACCCGTTCCAAGATGGTAATGGCAGGACAGGAAGGCTGATTTTATTTAGAGAGTGTTTACGAAACGGCATTATTCCGTTTGTAATTGAGGATGCCAATCGGCACGAATATGTAGAAGCTCTGAAGGCGTATCGTGAGAACGATTGCGAAAAGTTAGTTGCTCTTTTTCGGAAAGAGCAGGAGTTTTATTGTAATAAGTGCAGCTACTTTTTTGAGTAGAGAATAATAGCCTTTTTAGTTGACAAATGTATGAGTATTGATTTATACTAAAAATGAATTTTTTGTTTTTTTAAATGGAGGCAGTCTGTATTTTTCACAGACTGCCTTTTTTTGTTGTCTGTAAATAAAATGTGAAAAGGAGTGTATGAAAATGGAAGATTTCAACAAAGGTTTACTGTCTGGAAGAATTTCTAAAAAAACAGTAAGAAGGGTGAACAGCAAGAGTGAAAACAATCCGCAATTTGCAATTGCGAACATTAACCTTGCCGTAAACTACTATGATAAGTCGGAAAAAGCTACAAAAGCACTATATTTTCCTATCAAAATCGTAGGGCAGCAGGCTGAGTATATCGAGAAACATCTCGATGTAGGTGACGAGCTGTATGTCACAGGCGAATGGCGGCCCAACGAGTGGACAAGCAAGAATGGTGAAAAGCACAGAGAGATTTATCTTGAAGCCAGAGAAATAAAAGCTGGTCGCAAGAAAAAATCAAGTACAGAAGGCGCTTCTGTGGGACAGAAAGAACAGATTGCTCCAGCAAAGAGCAAGGATAGAAACTATAACGGGTTCCATCCAGATGATGAGCTGGAAGATGATGAACTGCCGTTCTAAATTCTGGCTTGAAAAAAGAAGATAAAAAGATTGAGAAAAAGGGAGAAGAAAAGCTCTCTTTTTTTTATGCAAAAAAGGAGGTATGAAGATGGCGTATATTTTTATCCCGGACATTACGAGTATGTCAAAAGAAGGATGGAGACAGGAGCGAAAAAAAGGTATCGGTGGCTCTGATGTAGGAGCAATTCTTGGTGTAAACAAGTTTCGTTCTGTATCGGATGTCTATTACGATAAAATCGGGGCAAAGATGATAAGAAAAGAAACAGAGAAATCTAAAATCACTCTGCAGATTGGCAACAGCTTGGAAGAAGTTGTTGCGGAAGCGTTTCAAGACCGCTATCCATCAATCGAGGTACGCAACGATAACGCTATGTACCAGCATGAGAAGTACCCATTTGCATTGGCAAATATCGACCGTAGGCTGATTTTGCCAGACGGTACGAATGCAATTTTAGAGTGTAAAACTCTAAGCAGTGCTGCGGAATGGGAAAGTACAGATTTCTGTAAAGGTATTCAAGGCAAATGCCCTTTATCCTATGAATATCAGGTGCGACACTATATGGCTGTCTTAGATTTGGACTTGGCCATTATAGTGGGATTGGATTTGATTACAAAAAACCTGTATGTTGTCTACGTTCCAAGGGATACCGAAATCGAAAATAAGATGTTGGCTGCAGAAATGGAGTTTTGGTATTTTATAGAGAATAAAAAAGCTCCTGCTGTAAACAGCTACTTTAATCGGCTTTGTACAGAGATTAAGGCTGATGCCTTCAAACGATTTTACGGAGCCAATAAGGATGCTGTGTATGAGATTAGATTTGAGGATGAGATTGCGATGTTTAATGCAATAAATGAGCTTAGCATCAAGCAGCAGTTTCATGCAGCAGAAGCAGAAAAGGCGAAGGAAGAAAAAGAAGAAATTGCAATGCAGATGTTCCTGCAGTGTGAGAAACGGATGCTTGTAAAGCCGAGTAAGATTGTTTTAAACGGCAGTGCAAACGGAATGGCTGTTTCGCAGTATGTTTCTCTGACGGATGCGGTAGCAGCAACATTTGATGTTCCGCAGTTTGTTGAGAGCTATAACAGTCAAAACGAACAAAAGCTGTCCAAGGATATTGATGAACAGACGGCAATCTTAATTTGCAGTCACTCTATGCCGGATAAGTTGGGACAGTATACAACGCTCAGCGAGAAGGGTGGAGCAAGATTTTACTTTGGAAAGAGGAAAATCAAGGCAGAAAAAAGGAAGGCAATAAGTAAAAAGGCATAAAGAATGGACTTTGGAAAAAATATTTTCAAGGTTAGGAGAAATGAATATATGAATACACTATATCTTTTATGCGAGTTAGGCGATGAGCATTATACTGAGCCTGTTTTTACAGTGTTTCAACACCAAAAAGAAGCGTTTGTTCATGCAATAAAAGCTTGTCTTAGTAATGCAAAAGATAATGATTTTACAATAGAGATTGAAAGTCAGGAACGAGTATCCGTTAAATTTGGTAGCAGTAATTTCTATGTTACCGAAGTTAAGGCGTTCGATTTTACAAAGGGAGATTATATGCTCGTATGGCATCATGCGTATGATGGAGTAGGATTTGATATTGACTATACTGGATCGTATGAAGAATGCAAAAATAAAATGAGAGAACGTGTTAAAGAAGCACAGGAACAATTTCAATGTGAATTGGAATGGGAAACTGGTGTTCAGGCGTGTATTGATACAGGCAATGAATGGGAGCTTTGGACGATTATAAATAGTGCCAATGGATAACCATCAGGAAAGATTATGAATGAACTGCTCATAAGTGAGCGAAGGATGAAAGGAGATAAAAACAATGGAAGAAAAGAAAATGAAATTAGACCTCAAGCAGTTTGAAAATGTAAACTATTTCAACGGTATTGACAGAGGAAATCTGGTTATTCAGGGGGATATGGATATTTATGTCCCTCATGTAATTCGTCAGCTGTGGTTCCGCAGTACTTATCCGAAAGGACAGATTAAGACTAAGATGCTTAATACAATGGAGGACTTGGCGGTACATAAGTATTGCTTGTTTGCTGCAGAGGTATATGATAACGAGCAAACACTTCTTGCTGTTGGTCATGGTTCTGCAAATGTGGAGGAGGATAGTTTCTTTGAAGCTGCAGAGCGTCGTGCGGTAAGTAAGGCACTTGCTAATGCTGGGTTTACATGGCATAATGGGAATTTTTGCAATGATGATGATATTGCAAAAAATCAAATGAGCATTTACAATAAATACATCACGATGGGTAATTTTGATATTACCGATCAGACGGTTAAAATGCTGTATGATGATGCATTGGTATCTGTTTTGCCGGAAGGTTATGGCATAGCAACCGGAAAGCCGATTGCTGCCATGGATAAACTCCAGTTGGCAAACATTGCACAGAATTACGGCATTATTGCCGAAGGTGATCCATTGGTTAATGCAAAAATCAAATTTGTTTATATGTATCAGTTGATGGAAAATGAAGCAAAAGCACCTGAGAAACCCGCACAGGAACAGACTGAATTGGAGCAGAGTTCCAAAAAAGAAAGAAAAAAAAGACGTAGTAAGAATAACAAACTTGATTCTGCTCAGCCCGAAGAATCCGAAAGGCTGAAGGAAGAAGCGTCCAATCAGTTTCCTAATGTGGAGGTAAAAGATGAAACAGCGGAGAGTGAAGTAGTGCCGGAACAGGATTCTCCGGTAAATGAAGAAAATACACCTGAAGTCCATGAAGATGAGCAGCAGTCTGAAACAGTGGAACAGGCTGAGCCTTCTAATGAGCCGGAACCCAATACAGAATTTCCGAACGGATTCGAGGCGGCGGAAGATGAAGAAATGCCACCTTTTGGTGATGAAGAAGATGAGCAGGAAAATTTTACAGTAGAAGATGAAGTAGACGAACCCTTTTTTGATATGGATATTGAAAAAGAAATTCATAAAGAAAAGGTATTGAAAGAATGGGGGTACTCCAGTGAAGAAGAAATTTGTTCTGACTGGCAGGGACACCTGAAGAACGTTCGTGAGAAGTATAGAGAATTATCTAACAGCACTCCGGAGGAGGTTCAGAGATTTATTGAAAATATCCCTATTTTCGATAATTTCTTGGACATGGATCAGTGTGATAAGGATACAGTAGTCCTTTTGGGCGATTATTTAAATGCACACAAGGATGATGTAATAGCTGCTTTGGATGACGGGAGATTCCCTATTCCAACACTGAGAAAACCGGCTACTTGGTATGCAGATTTTGTGTGGGATAATTTCTAAGGCGTAACAAGGAGGACTTCTGAATGGAATACAGAAGCATTAAAGAATTACTAGACGCTTTTTGTCCTGACATGGATTACCGCCCTGCATCGGGTGGTAATCTTAGGCTTAGCAGATGCCCATTTTGCGGCGGTAAAAAAGCATACATAAATCCGAAGCCATCGGTGAATGGGTTTATTTGCTACAGCGGTAAATGTGGCAAACAGCTTGGATTCATGTCATTATACAAAGAGCTATCCGGACAGAACGATGCTAAATATCCGGATGCAGTGGCTTTTATCGACGGAAACCATTCAGAAGCAAAATCTTATGAGCAGGCATTGCCAGAGGTGCATGAGGAAACTCGTGCATCTCTGGCCCAACGCCATAAGGTATACAGTAAAATGCTGTCACTGCTTACGTTGGATGATGAAGATAAAAGAAGCCTGCTAAAAAGAGGGTTAAAAGAAGAACAAATCACAAAATTGGGGTATAAGAGCTGCCCCACAAAAGAAAAAATTCCGGAAATAGTAAATGCACTGGAACAGGAAGGATTAAACCTTTCCGGTGTTCCGGGATTTTATAAGCGTTATGGGAAAAATACCATGATGCTTGCAAATGGTTTTTTTATCCCATTTCGTAGCTTGAATGGACAGATTCAAGGCCTGCAGATTCGCAGGAACGGTGATGAGAATGTTGAAATCACGCAGGACATTGATTTTAGTGATACAGCGGATTATGTTATTCGTGTTAAGAATAACAATCAATATCCGCTTGTACTGCAGATCATAGATGAAATTCCTTCAGGTGCGGTTGTTGAAAATAAAAAGACAACAGAGGGCTATGAGTTAAAAGAACCTAATATTATCCGATGGGAACATTATTTCCAAGTGGATGAAGAAAAGGTTTTTGCTTATTCCTTGCACACTTCGGTGCTGCTAGAAACAAAACCAAAGGCTATTGTATATCCAAGATACATCTGGTTTACCAGTGGGAATAAAAACGGCGGAACGCCTGCGACAAATTTTGTACACTTCGTAGGTAAACTCAATGAGGTGATGTATCTCACCGAAGGTGGTCTAAAGGCAGATGTTACATACTGTCTGTCTGACCGAAAAAAGAGTTTTATTGCTGTTCCCGGTATATCCAGTATCAAAGATATGCCATCCGTTTTTTCTTATTTTAAGGACAATGGGGTAAAGGAAATTAGCATTGTCTTTGATATGGATCGAATTTATAATGATCGAGTAATGGAGGCAATAGACAAGGTTAAAAATATGGCAGAAGAAGCCGGACTTTCATATTCTGTCCCTGAATGGGATATTGATATGGGGAAAGGCATTGATGACTTCACATTATCGTATTTAAAACAGAAAAAAGGTAAGTAACATTACCAATCTGACTGTATGCAGGATAAACTATTACCCTGCATACAGTCTTTTTTTGTATATAATCGAGTTTTGATATAATTTTCTTGCGTGAACTGACATTTTGTGCTAATATGGCATTGTAAACTAACACAAAGGTATAAATAAATCCCGCCCATGGAATGAATCGAATAGCCATCAAAAAGAAAAGAGCCTTTAGTGTTAATGAACTGCAAGTGGCTGAATAACAGCGTATCAGCCAATCTCGGACTCGTCACCCGAGTGCAAAAGTGTGCCAAGACAATAGAATACAAAAGCATTTATAAAATCGCCAAATACGCATAATAGAAAATGCTGGGTGTCTATTTTAGCACGCCATTAACTTAATTGATTCATAGAGTCAGCTTCAAAAAGCAGATCATAGGGGGAGATCCCCATTTGGCGATTCCCTATAGATGTGTGGGCTTTACAGGCACTACGTTTTTATTTGTTTTTGACCTGTTTGTTTTTTATGAAGAAGGAGGAATGCTTTTTATGCTCATGCGAATAAAAGCAGGAGTGAAAATTCCACGGATCAAATAAGGCGTAGTGGCTAGTCTGTTGTATTTTCTTGTGATGGAAAATTATTTTGGCTTTGAAGTGAGGGTAAAACCTGATGTAAAGCCATTGAAAGTTTACGGTATGCAAAAGAGTCGCAGGTTTGGTTTGCAGAGTCAATTTTATCCAAAAAATTTAGAGTTACCGCCCAGTAACAATAAGCTTTGATAAACTGTTTCGTCGCAACGCTATATACACCCAATAACCCAAAAAAGTGTTGCATAAATGTGTGATTTACTGTAGGAGTTGATTTTCTCATACAGTCCCTTCCCGGCACATGAGGGAGTTTGCATCATAGAAAATCCTTAACTGAGAATGAAAAAGCAGTTGGCTATGCTGTGTTTTTTGTTTGTTAAGCTACCTCGCATTCTGAGACTTCAATGGTTTTACATGAGGGTTTACCCCTCCCAGAAAAGCAATCTGAATTTTTAAATTTTCAGATTGCTTTTTTTATTGCAAGGAAGGAATTTAGGGAAGGAGGATGTCATTGTAATCAGATGACAAAAAGGGTATGAAGAAAAATTTAACAAGGGCTATGGTTTTATGTTCTGTTGTTGCAGTCGGAATAACCGCCTGTAACAAAGAAAAGGCACCTACACCGGATGAGTTGAACAGGAATATCACTGCATATACCAATAATCTGGATGAAGATGAGAAAGTTTCTGATTCTGAGGACAATAAAACTGCAGATAAAGAAAATAAAAAGTCAGCTGCAGACAAAGAATTGGATAATTCAGAGGGAAAAGCAAGGAAAAGTACAAAGGTTGAAGGAGTAGTAGGGCGTAGCTCCACAGAAGAAGAAAAGAAAGATACGAAAGAAAGTCAGGGTACAGAAAATTCTTCTTCTGAAGAAAAGGCTAAAAAAGAAATATCTTATGCAATCAGCGAAGAAACAAAAACATATATTGATGACTTCGGGATTCAGACGATTGAAAAGAAATATGTAATCCCCTACGATGCGGATATTAGGGATATTGCCCCTGCACTTATTACTACCAATGCTGTGCAATATGGGATCGACAGTATTGTTAGTCCACAGAGTTATGAAGAAAAGAAAATTTCTAAGGAAATCATTGCAGATACAGAAGAAGCTGCAAAGAAATTCGATGAAGAGCTTGAATACAACGAAACAGATGGGAAGGGTATACTGAAACTCGATAAGGATTCGGTTAAGGTAGAGTTGAACAAGAATGACAGAATCCCTTCCGGCGTGTCGATTGTAAAAAGTTATACTATGTCGGTAAAGGATCAGGACAAGGTGCCACAGACCGTTAAGCAGAATGGCATTACCTATTATCAGTCAAGTGTTTCCTGGGCAGACATGGGCGATCCCGGCACAGGCATCAATGGCACAGAAGGGGATAGCGGCTACGGTACTTATAACACAGTCGCATCCTCGTGGAAAGCCACTGTAACCTATTCCGGCACGAAATACACAGAGGATAAGGACTACAAAGGCACAGCTACATACATCGGTAAAATCCTCATGAATAATTCTCCGACAAGGAATTATACAGTCACCTATAAACCGAACACAATGGTTTCTAATGCGAGTGGCATTTACTACAACAACTATATGAACAATATGTACAGTCAGGAAAATGCTAAGTTGGTAGAAACAGGTGCTTCGGATTTCATGGGGATGTATACAACAGAGAGTGCTGTTAAGATTCCTATGATTTTCACCCTGTTACCTTGGGCATTGCTTTATCTTATCACAATGGCTGTTGCTTATGTGGCTTTCCGAGTTTGGAAAAAATCAAATGAATCGCCGGAAGAACTGGTCGGGACAGCGGTATCTGAGGAAGATATTCCTGTGGAAGATAACAGTGACGATAATGAATAAGGAGGATAATGAAAATGAAAAACCTGATAAGAGCAATAGTGCCTGAGTTCAGAAGGCTATTTCGTTATATGTTGATTGTTTCCGCACTTGTGTATGATTGGAAAGGGGTTTTGAGGTTTTTCATAATCGGGCTTCTAATTAGGTTACTGATCTTTGCGCTGCAATGGAAGTTTACTGAACCTAATCCTAATGGGCATAGTGAATCGCATAAAGATTCGGAGTGTTTGTCTGTTTTAAAATGCTTTTTAAATGTTGAATAAAGAAAATTATAATAATAAGAGGGTGATGTAGTGGAAGGTTTAATAGCAGAGATCCAAGGTAATACAGAACAGTATTATGCTCTTTTTTGTCTTGTTATAGTATTTTTTTTGTGGCTTTTTATAGATTCTAAGCTCTATAAGATGATTGAAAAAAGAAAGAAGATAAAAAAAGAAATGGAAACAGCTCAAGAAATTCAAACTAGATAAGGGAGGAAAAAAGATGGATGGGGAACTGATAAGATTTGCTGTAATGAGTGCAATGGGTATACTTTGTTTAGGAACTATTTTAGATTTTATCTATGCCTTAGTCAAAATTTGGTTGGAACATAGGGTTCAAAAAAAATAAAAATCTAAATAGGACAAGCAATATAAGGAGGTTCAAATGGAAGCAGATATTTTAATGCAATTATTATTTCTCTATTTTATGTATCAGATATTATGTGTGATGCTGACAATTCGTAAGTCTCAAAGAGAACGAATGGTAAAATATGTTCGCAGATGGCTTGAGAAAAGAGAAAAATAAAAAAAAGAAAGGGATGTAACACAAGGATGATTAAGACAGTAATAAATAATAAGTAAGGAGGGAACATGATGAACATATATTTGTTGTTTATACTGGGATTGATAATACCACTTGTTATCTTGTTCATGTTTTCCGTATACATTATTATCTCTGTATTGAATAGAAAGCATATAAAATTAGACTTGTTTGCGTTTAATTTTCATTTCAAAAAAAGACGGTATAGTGAAAACACCGAACAGATGGTAAACAATTTAAACCAACAACAGGCGGTGCCGCAGGATCAGACAGAACCGATTATGCCAGCATCGCCGGTATTGGATGCTACACAGCAGGAATCTTTAATGTCACCGAAAAGCTCTATGCAGGATTTTCCGGAAGATACAGATTTTCAAGATAATATGGATACCTTAGGCGGCTTGGATGCTCTGGAGGATTTTTCTGATTTTGATGATTTTGAACTGGAAGATGAGCAGGAAGAATCTTTTTTTGGTCATATGAAAAATAAATTTTTTGGTATCCGACAAGATGCAAAGGCACGAGCAATTGAGCGAGAGGAAATGCGTATGCAGGATAATCTTGAAATTTATGATCCGGATGAAATTCCGGAAGATATGCCGGAGGATTTTGGCAGTAAGCTGAAATACTGGTGGCATAATCACATCGGTTTTCGCATTGGAATCTGTTCGCTGGCGGCGTTTTTGATGTGCGTAATGGTTTTTTATGGTTTTCAGGCGAGAAATCGTGGCAATGAAAAGCCGGATACCGAAATAGCCGAGAATGCAGACCGGAATAAGGACAAGAATAAAGATACCAAGAAAAACACAACCGATGCGGAGTTGGATGAGTTCCGACAAGGATTGGATGATGAGCTGCTGCCCGTTGATGTTGCTTCAACCGCAGCTGATCCAGACCTTGCGGAGATTGTAGCAACAGCTCAGAGTAATGTAGGTGCAACACCTGCAAGCTATTCCGGTTCCAGTACCAAGACGCAGCCTTCTGGTTCGATTGGTACAATCAGCATTCCATCCATTAACCTGAGCAATGCGCCTGTTATGGGAAGTGTGGCACTCAGTGATTTGTCCAAAGGAACAGGACACTTTGAAAATACACCCACGTTTGACGGGAATGTTGGTATTGCAGGGCATAACAATACCCATTTCAAATATCTGGTGAATGTAGACATCGGGGATACGATTAAGTACACCGTAAACGGTGTTACTCGTACATATCAAGTAACGGATATGCGTGCCATTTCCGATACGGACTGGGGTGTTTTCAATGATCAGGGCGATAATCGTTTAACGCTTGTTACTTGCGAACATCTTGTTCCAAACAGCCGAATTGCTGTTACTGCGGTACAGGTTGGGGCAGACAGCGAAACATCTAAAAAGGCATCTGCCAATACGGTACGAACTGCTTCAGCCGGGAAAAGAAACTCAAGCAACTGGCAGGACAGCGGTGAATATCACGATGCAGGCTCCGGATATACAGATTATGTCGGTGTGTTTACTGGCAATAACTAAAACTTTGAAAATAATATTTCCAGAGTTTATTTTTTTAGAAAATTTTTAAAGTTTGAGGGGAGGAGAATGTATAAGAGATTTTTGGAATAAATGGAAAAGACAGATTTTGTTTTTTCTCATGTTGATTTTTGTCGGCAATATGTTTTTGTGCGATACAGAGATTGGACATAAATTCCCTGCAATCTACAGGAATTTATCCGTATTGCCGGCGGCAATAGTCACCTTTTCATATTTTATTCTCTGGCTCAAACAGATTGCCAAGGACTTTACTCTTTGGTCGCATGATATGAAAGGGTACTTTTCTATTTTTGGCAAGTATGCCGATAAATTTATAGAAATTTTTACAAAGGGTAAAGGGGGGAGAAATAAGAAACAATGAAGAAAAATTTAGTAGGCTTGATGATTGGCTTAATGGTTCTTTCTCCTGTGAGGGCATTTGCTGCAGATGATTACACGATTTCTTATTTTGAGGATATCAATGATTATTATGCTGGCAAAAACGGCGGGAGTTACAGTACAGGCACATCAAATAGTTACTCTGGTTCTATTATGTCGGGCGGGTCGTATTTCGGTGGTTTAACAAGTGACTACACAGACTATTCCGGCGGAGCGATTTCAGATGGATTTTATGGTGGAGATGTGATAGATAATTCTGGTTTGGGTTCAGATGTGATTTATGACAACACCGGTACACCGACAACAAGACTTTGGTCGGAGGAGCCGTTATCTTCTATGGTGACAGCCAATCAGTATAGGAATAAAAAGAATGTGAAACCAATCAGTATCAAAATTAACGGTACAAAATATACCCCTCGTGATACGCAGCCATTGCTGATTGAAGGCAGGGTTTTTGTGCCGTTAAGGTTTGTTGCGGAGCAGCTTGGCTATACAGTCAGCTGGGATGCAGAGAATCTGGTAGCTGAGGTAAATGACGGTGCGATTGTGATTGAGGTAGGCGCATACACGATGTACAAGTATGATAACCTGACTATCCCCACAGATACACCGCCATTTTTATACCAAGGGACTTTAATGGTGGGTTTGCGGCAGATTGGTTCTGCCTTAAACTATAAGGTCAGCTGGGATGCAAAGGAGCGTCTGGTAACATTGGATCGTGCCAAACCGAATGTATCACTGAATGAGCATAATGTGTTCGACAGGTCTAAGAATTAAAATTTGCGAGAAGTAAGACGGGTATTTTTTTGCACGTCTTTTTTTATTTTCAAAGGAGGGGATCGAAAAAAGGAAAAATGATTGTTAATGTCAGAAAAAATAGAGAAAAAGGGGAAATAGCAGCATGAAGAAAAAAATTAGTACAATGGCTTTAGTTGCTGTCCTTGCAACGGCGGCGGCTACAACACCTGTCTATGCATCGATTCAATATCCGGATATAAATGGACATTGGTCTAAGAATATCGTTGAAAAATGGGCGGAAGCAAATGTAGTGAGCGGTTATCCCGACGGCACATTTAAGCCAAATGATAACATTACACGAGCAGAGTTCGGTGTCTGGGTATATAAACTTTTTGGCTATCAGCCCAGCAGCAAGGACTCAAAATTTGCCGATGTCAACGGACATTGGGCAGAGAGTATTATTGATTCATTGGTAGAGCATGGCGTTATAGTAAATTCTGAATACGGAAATAACTATGGGCCGGATACAAAAATCACCCGTATGGAAATGATCCGTATGATGGTTCGTGCTATTGAAAAGCAGGGCGAAACAAGCGGTGCGGTCGGTGCAACAAAATTCGTTGACAATGCAAGCATTGCGCAGAAGGACACAGGGTTTATCAATGTGGCAGCAAAATATGATATTATCACAGGCTATCCTGATGGCACATTAAAGCCTTATGCAAAATCCACCAGAGCCGAAGGTGCTGCCATGCTTGTAAAACTGCAGAAGATTTCGGAGGATTTGCCCATTGAAGAACCAAAACAGGAAGATGTTAAAGAGCCGTCCTCCGGTGGCGGTGGTGGCGGTGGCAGCTCTAAGGTACACCCTGCAACGATTGATTTTACTTTGGCGGCTTCGTCCTATGTGACTGATAAAGAACCTGTTGTAGCAACAGTCGGTGGAGCAACCGAAGTAGAATGGAAGTTATTGAAAGACGGCGTGCAGGTGGATATGGATACCTATGCGACAGCTTCTTTAACACAAAACGGCGGTGAAATTACATTCAAAGAGCCGGGGAACTATGAGCTGGTCGGCGTTGCCAAGAATCGGCGTGGTGTAGAGACTACCGTAAGCAAGAAAATCAGCGTATACCCTAACGCAGAAATGTGTTTGAGCCTGCCGGATACAACTCATACCGATAGAACGGCTCCGTTTGAACTGACAGTCAATAAAATCGGTAAGACCGATATTGAATGGACGATTACAGACAGTGATGGTAAAGAAATTGCCCTTACAGATGTGATTGTAGGTGAGCTGAATGGCAATACAGGACTTCTGCAGTTTAAAGAAGCAGGGGAGTATACCATTACTGCGAAAACAAAGGATTCTTATGGCAAGGAGTTTGAAACAGCCCAGACCATTAAGGTTTATCCTGTTGTCTATCTTGATATAGACGGTCAGGCAATCCGTCATACGGACGAAAAGGAAAATCTCACGCTGAAAACCAAGAACCTTGGTGATTTGAATGTGAAATGGACGGTTACATCCAACGGTGCTGCGGTTGATTTGGCTGATATTGGAATAGGTACACTGAATAATACAGGCGGTGAGTTACAGATTACTAAACCCGGCAACTATGTATTTACTGCAACTGTTACAGATGAAACAGGCAGAGAGTATACAGAAACCTATTCCGTAACGGTTTATCCTGTCGGCGATGTCATGTTTACGATTCCTGCAGTATTCCATACCGATACTGAGGTTACGGTAGATGCAGAATTTAAGGAACTGGCAGATAACAATATCACATGGACACTGCTGAAAGATGGTCAGGCAGTCAATATTGCAGACTATATCAGAGGTGATTTAACAAAAACAGGCGGTAAAATCTATGTAACGCAAAAAGGCGATTATACGCTGAAAGCCTCCTTCACAGATGGCGGCGGCAGAAAATATGAGCATGAACAGGATTTTAAGGTGTATGGTATTCCTGAAGTTACAATGGAAATGCCAAAAACGGCACATACTGATACTGTTCTTGATCTTAATGCAGTATTAACCAACACAGAAAACTGTAAGATAAGCTGGATGGTTGATAATACCTACGGTTTCCAAGATTGGGCAACCTTCATTGACGGCACATTTGCGGACAACGGCGGAAATATCCGTTTCAAGCATGCAGGAGTGTATCAACTGGTGGCACAGGTGACAGATCCAACAGGTCGAGTATTCGTATTCGATCAGCTTGGGAGATGCGAGGTATATCCCAAGCTTGATTTGAAGTTTACTCTGCCGTCTATGATGTACACCGATACAACAGCAGATATTAAAACAACAGGGAATATCTTCAATCAGCCGATTGATTGGACAGTTACAAAGGATGGGGCAGAATTTTCACTGCAGGATGCCGTTATTGGCAATCTGAATGAGCTTGGCGGTCGTATCCAGTTCAAAGAAACAGGTGAATGCACCTTAAAGGCATCCATCACAGATGCAACAGGACGTACATTCTCTTATGAGCAGAATACAAAGGTGCTGCCGTTGATTACCTTTGATACAACTGTTGGGCCGGATGTAAAGAAAAACGTACCAACCAATATTATTTCCAATGCAAAGAATATCGGGGATAAAACCATAAGCTGGTCTTTGAAAAAAGACGGGATAGCGGTCGATATGGATGATTATATTGAAGGCAAACTGGATAATAATGGCGGCAGCGATATTATTTTCAAGGATAGGGGTAATTACACGCTGATTGCTACAGTAACAGATGAAATGGGCAGAATTTTCACTGATTCTACGGATTTCACTGTAACATTGATGCCTCCTAATGCTCCGGAAGGAATTGCATATCCAACCAGAAAGATAAAAGAGCAGAAATTATATGTTGATTTCGACGTAAATATTGATAACCCGTATCAGCTGGATATTCATTATGAATGGAAGGATATGCCGCAGGATCAGTATTTTGATCTTGGCACACATACGGTGCAGGTACGGGCTTTAAATGAGGACGGAGCAGCTTCTGAGTGGGTTCCTGTTTCCTTCACGCTGACTAATAGACCGCCTTCTCGCCCGAAGATTGAGGGTAAGCCTACAGGCGGTGCTAACAACTATATTTCTCCTTCGCAGATGGTGAATTTAACCGCAACAGGCAGTAAAGATCCCGATGGTGATACCATTCATTACGTTTGGGAGAATTACAATGGCACTGGACAGACCTATAGCAATGGGAAACAGCTGGTTAAAGTAAAAGCGGTTGATGCTTTCGGTGCAGAATCCTCACAGGCAGCTATTTTGTTCTTCGTAGCCGATGAAACAGGTGGTGGTATGACGCTGAAGGACTCTACATCGTTTATCCATGAACCGGGAGTAGAAGGTGCGACCATTACAAAATGGACTTATAATGTTCCGGAAGTTTCCGGACATAGCGGCAATGACTACGGCTTGGTTGAAGGATATAACCAGAATACGAAGGAGTGGGAACAGCTTGACAAGATAACTACAAGCAATGGTGTTTCAATGAGTGGTAATCTAACACCGGGGATTTATTCCGAAATGCGTTTTACATACTATACGAACCATGATTGTATGTACAATAAGAGCAACATTACTTATACTGTTGAGTTTTATTTCCCTGATGACGAATATAGCAATATTACACTGACTATGCCTGATAAAGCGTATACTGGCGAAACAGTAAAAGCACAGGCTACAGCGGAGAATATGACCGACACAAATTTGACATGGACAGTAGAAAAGGGAAGTCAGACTATTCCTTTGAGCGATGTTGCGGTTGGTACACCAAACAGTTCCGGCGGTGAATTTAAATTCACACAGGCAGGAGCATACACCGTAACCATTACAGGAAAGGATAATTCCGGTAATACCATTACTGATTCCCAGATGATTCATGTATACGATAAAACGAATCTTGCTTTAACACTGCCGGAAAAGGCGGCATCTGGCGAGAAAGTACAGGCAAGCCTGAAAGCTGAAAACCTTGGAATGAACAGTGTGACTTGGACGGTTGAAAAGGATAATCAGGATATTCCTTTGGACAGCGTAGCCGTAGGCACACCAAATAATGTCGGCGGTACATTCCGATTCACTGAACCCGGTACATATACCATTAAAACGGTTGTAACTGATAAAGGCGGCGGTGTGACGATTGAGTATAAGCAAATCACAATCTACCCTGCGGCTAAGCTGGAGATTGCTATGAAGGATACGGCGAACACCTTAGACAAGGTATCTGCAACGCTTACAGCCGAAAATCTCAGTGATATTAACTGGGCAGTGAAAAAGGATGGCACAACCGTTGCGTTGAGCGAAGTAACACAGGAAACACCCACTCAGGCAGGCGGTACTTTTATTTTTAAGGATGCAGGTGAATACACCATTACCGTAACCAGTAATGATGAGGGTGGCAAAGAAGTAACAAAATCCCATACCATTACAGTTCTTGCAAGAACTACGGTTGATATTGATATGCCGGATGCCGTTAAAAAAGGCACAGATGTTACTGCAAGCATTATTGCAGATAACCTTGGTGATAAAGATGTCGAATGGACAGTAGAAAAAGACGGTGAACCGATTGATATTGCTGATGTAACAACAGAAACACCTGATAAAACAGGAGGTAAGTTCAATTTCACGCTCCCCGGCGAGTATGTAATTAAGGCATTGGTAACAGATGGTGATGGCACTACTACTTCCACGTCGCATACAATTACGGTATTTGAGCCTGCAAAGCTGCAGCTGGATATGCCGAATAATGGCAAGACAGGAGAAGATATTACAGCTACTCTGACAACAGAAAATATCGGCTCTTCCAAAGTGGAATGGTCGATTACCAAAGACGGTCAGGCAATGAATATTGCTGATGTAACGACAGGCACACCTGATAATGCAGGTGCTAAGTTCAATTTCACAGATCCCGCCAAATATGAGATTACAGTGAAAACAACAGATCCCGCAGGGGATGAAGTGAAAGAAACGCACACCATTACCGTTAAGGACAGCTCTGCTATATCTTCTGATCTGGTAATGACATTGCCTGAAAAAGGAAAAGTTGGGGAAATCATTCCGGTAACTATTTCTCTGAAAAATGGCACACTTGGAACAGTAAATTTCGATACCACAACCGATATTGGTGAGGACTACACAATCAGTAATAAAGGAAACGGCAGCTATGAATTGAAATTTACAAGCCCCGGCACATACAACATTACTGCAAGCACAGCAGGTGCAGACGGTAATACGGTTTCAACAACAGAAACAATTAAGGTTTATGCTGCAGTCGCACCGAAGGTTATTTTGAGTATGCCCGAATATACACACACTGACAAAATCCTGAGCTACACCAATACTGATAAGAATTTCTACGGGTACACAGTTGAATGGACAGTACACGATGAGAATAATGAGGTATTGGATTGGGACACCTATATTGATGGGCAGTTTGATGGTGCAAGCGGACAATGCCGATTCAAGAAACCCGGTGTTTATACACTCCATGCCAAGGTTACAGGCCCAGATGGCGATGTGTGGACATACGATGATTTTGATTCCTGTACAGTATACAAGGCATACTATTTTGATGTGGTACTGTTGCCGGAAGAAATCTGGACAGAAAATTATTCCTTCACTTTCGGCACAAAGGGCAATGCCAGTGCAGTAAGCGACCAGATGAAATGGACAATCGGCATTGATGGAGATACGATCGAGCTTGGCAATCAGGATGAGTTTAACGAATTGCTTAAAAAGCATGGCTCCGGTGAATATACTGTAACCTGTTCCTATACGGATGCCTCCGGCAGAGAATTTAGCAACAGTGCAAAGCTGAAGGTAAATGCAGGTTCTCCTAATTCCTATCTGGATATTGCAGTAAGTAAAAAATCTGTATCGGTTAATGAGGATGTTGTTGTAACAACAGAACTTCATAATGCGGATGGACTTGATGTGGAATGGAATGTAATTAAAGATGGCGCACCTGTCGGATATGGCGGATTTATGAAAGGCAAGCTGGGGAACAACGGCGGCACGATTCAGTTCACAGAAGCAGGGCAGTATACGATTTGTGCGTCAATTACTGACAGTAATGGTGATTCTTATATGACTTATAAATCCGTCACTGTAACGGGTATTGCTACACTTTCTTTATTAGAGACTGACGAAACGGATGAAGCTACAGTTTCTATCGGTGGCTCGCTGAATGGCAAAGTATTTATCCAGAAGGAAACAGTTGAAGTTGAAGAAGTACCTAAAGCGGATACACAGCCTACAACGGAAGAACAGATTATCACTGAGCCGGATATTGTAGAAACTCCTGCAGAAGAAAAACCGGAGGAATCCATTGAGGAACCCGTAAAGGAAGATAAAACAGATACTACAGAAAACACTGAACAGGCTGCAGAAGGAACAGATGGAGAAAATAATCTGACATCTGGGTCTGCGGCTGAAGCTGAACAGCCTGCAGTTGAAGAAACTTCTACAGATAACAACGGAGCATCTTCTATATCTGATGATTCCGAATGATAAAAGCTGTATTACTCAGTGAAAGTGTTGATATTGGGCAGTCAAAAGCTGTAAAAAGCAGAAACGGGCGGTTAATAATCCGCCTGTTTTTGCTATCTATCACTACTTATTTTTAATGGAAAATAGGAAAAATGAAATAAATTTTCCGACTTTTGCAAATTGGGGTGTTCGATTTGATGAAATCGTATTTTTACTGTGGTAAAATACGGATAATTCAATCAATCATTTATCTGAAATAAAAATCAAGGAGGAGATACTATGAAGAAGAAAAGAATGGTGACTGCACTGCTGACAACGGCAATGGTATTCGGTGCTGTTCCGACAGCTCTTGCAGCTGACAACATCACTGTAACGGTAGATGGCCAAAAAGTAAGTTTTGGTGACCAGCAGCCTGTGAATATCAATGGGCGTGTTATGGTTCCGGTAAGAGCAGTGGCAGAAAAAATGGGCTGGGATGTAAGTTTTGAGAAATACTCAACAAATGACAGTCCGGTGGTAAACGGACGTTTTCAAGAGTATAATCATGTTTCTCTGAATAAAACGGTAAAAGAGGATAAGGATTTAGACAGAAAATACTTATATTTTACAACGATTACTATTGAGAAAAAGACTATTATTTCTGGTAGCTCCGGTTATCTTGAAGAAGAAAAGGCATTGATTGCTGATCCTGTAGTTAAGAATGGTAGAACATTGCTCGGCATCAGGGATCTTGCAAATGGATTGAATGCAGACGTTCAGTGGGATGGAGCAAGAAAAGAGGTCAAACTTACAACCAAGCCTGTAGAGCAATATCCTAACTATGATAAACTGCTGAAGTATATCGAAGAATACAAAAAAGCTGTAGGTGAGCAGACAGATAACCAAAAGGAGCAGCAAAAAGAGCAGCAGCAAGAACAGCAAAATCAGGAAGAAGCCGCTGTTACGGATGAAAGTAGCTATGCTGACGAAGTAATTCGTTTAATTAACGAAGAGCGTAAAAAAGCAGGATTAAATCCATTGGAAAAAAATGAAAAAATGATGTCTGCAGCTGCAGTAAGAGCAGAAGAAATCAATGAGGTTTTTGGACATACCAGACCTAATGGTAAAGCTTGTAAAACTGTATTGGAAGAATTGGAGTATGAAGGAGACTATGCTGGCGAAAATATTGCCGGCGGACAGAAAACACCCGAAAAAGTTGTGCAAGCGTGGTTAAATTCTGAGGGTCATAGAAATAATGCCTTAAACCCTAATGCTAAGTATACTGGTGTAGGATTTCTGCATAAAGTTAATGGAAGCTATACATATTACAATTGGGTTCAAATCTTTGCAAGATAAAAAACTTAAAACATATAGCGAAAGAGATACGAAAAAAATCGTATCTCTTTTCTATTTGCAAGAAAAGAAAGGGTGAAGAAGTATGCAAAAAAAGAAAAGATTTCTTGCACTTTTGCTTGCTCTGGTTGTTGCACTGCCTTTTTTTCAGTCACCACTTACTGCACAAGCAGCAGGCGAAGGTAGTATAACGAGAAAAATCACAGTAGTAAAGGGAAAAGACATCAACGATATTCAGTATAAGGGTTCAAATGTATTACATTCGTCTGCATGGTGGTATGACGATGATGGGACAAAGCATCCGGCTTTTTGTGTTGATCCAAAGCTTGCCGGTCCCGGAGAGATTGCTGCAGGGAAATATGATGTTAATGTAACAGGTGCAGAAACCAATGAAAAAATTGCAGCAATCCTTAATAACTCAATCCCTTATAAAACATATCAGGAGTTGGGTGTTGCCAATGAAGAAGAAGCATACGCAGCTACAAAAGCTGCAATTTGGTGCGTCATTGGTGTTTCTAATTATACCAATAAAGATTTGTGGGATAATCCTGCTAAACCTAAAGTAAAAGCATTATTTAATACATTGGTAAATTTGGCGCTGAACAATCCGGAACCTGTAAAGCAAGCTGTTTATGGATCTGCAAAGGTAGATAAAGAGCCTGTATTAGATGGTGATTATTATTATCAGCGTTTTAAAATAGCGGAAACATCTAATTCCGGCAAATCCGTACAGAAATACACTGTTAAGTTGACAGGAGATTATCCAAAGGGTACGAAAATCACAGATGAAGGTGGGGCTGAAAAGAACACTTTCAAGGGCGATGAGTTATTTGCTATTCGAATTCCTAAATCTGCTGTTCCGGCTAATGGGAATGTTGAAGCAAATGTAGAAATTACTGCTACATTGTTTTCAAATGTTATTCTTATCGGAAAACCGTTGAACGGGTTAGATGGCAAGGTACAGGATATGGAAATCGCAATGCCTTATCAAAATGTTGCAATAAAAACAAAAATGATGATGGGGCAGACAGAAGTCGAACCTGATCCATCCGGTTCTGGAAAATTAACAGTTATTAAACTGGACGCAAGGGACAACGCAACACCACTGGCCGGAGTAACCTTTGATTGCTATAACTCCAATGGTCAGTTGGTTGATACAGGTACAACAGATAAGAGCGGTAAATGGATTCCTAAAATCTCCAAAGCAGGAACATATACCGTAATTGAGCGTTCCACAAACAATAAATATCAGTTGACTGAGCCTACAACTCTGGTTATTACAGTGCCTACAGACAATGATGTAACTGCAACGTTCAGAGATTTTCCTTCTCAGACTGTTACTATGGAGAAGGAGGATGCAGTAACAGGTAAGCCCGTCCCCGGTTGTGAATATGAAATCATCCAGATTGATGGTAAGGGCGTATGGAGAGCAACAGGTAAAACAGATGCCAGCGGTAAAATTTCTTGGAATGATGTGCCTGACGGTACATATTTGGTTAGAGAGGTTTCTACAACCGACGGCTATATCCTTGACCAAACACCGCAGTATGTAACAGTACGAAATGGACAGGCTCCCAGCTTGAAGTTCTTGGATAGCAAATACCCCGGCTTAACCATTACAAAGGTTGATAAGCAGACAGGTGAAATCATTAAGAGTGCTGCAACCTTCCGTATTGAGCAGATAGACGGCAGTTACTCTACAGATGTAACAACCACAAACGGTGTGGCCACAATTAAAAATATCCCCGTCGGTTCTTATAAAATCACAGAAAAATCCGCACCCGAAGGCTATGTTGTGGCAAATTGCCCCGATAGTGTATACATCGGCAAGGATGAAAGCAAGCAGATTATTGTATACAATGCGAAGAAACCCGTATTGACGATTGAGAAAATCGACGCAGCAACAGGAAATGCTATCCCCGGTACAAAATTTGAAATCAAGAAATCCGACGGTACAAAAATCGGTACTGTGGAGACAGGTAAGGACGGTAAAGTAACAGTAGGTATGAAGGGCGGCGAGCTTGGATACCTTGAACCCGGTACTTATACCGTAACAGAAGTATTTGTCCCTGCACCTTATGTTCTGTCTAATGAGCATCAAGACATTAAACTGGAGGCAGGCGATACAAAAACACTTTTGTTCTCTAACTTGGAAAAACCGAAAATCACTGTAGAAAAGTATGATGAAAAAACAGGCGAAAAATTAGCAGGCGCACAATTTGCCATCTATGAGCAGTCCGACCTTTCCCGCCCTGTGGCTGAAGGTATGACTGATGCAAACGGTAAGTTCAGCTCCGGCTATATTGCTCCTGGCACATACGTTGTATCTGAGCTGAATCCGCCGAGTGGCTATATGTTCTCCGATAAAACAAAGCCTGAACGGACAATCGTTGCAAAAGCAGGGGACGGCGAGATCATTGTGAAGGTAGACAATATTAAGCTGCCTCAGCTGACCATTAAGAAGGTTGACAGCGTTACAAAAGCACCAATCGCAAATGTAACGTATGAGGTAAAGATGGTTGATGATACCAGTGTATTGCCCGCAACCGCAACAACGGATAAAAATGGTGTAATTACCATTCCGGGATTGAAGGAAGGCACATACGAAATCAAAGAAATTTCTACGCCGAAGCCGTATATCCTGAACAGCACTCCTCAGAGAGTAAAGCTGGTGGGCGGAGACGAGAAAACATTGTTGTTTGAAAATACCAAGTACCCTACGCTGATTATCCAGAAAACCGATGGAACAACGAATAAGGGTATTCCGAACACCACATATCTGATCGAGCATGAAAAAGCGGACGGCAGCACTGAAACCGTAGGCACATATAAAACGGATGCAAAGGGACGGATTAAGCTGCCGTATGTAGAAACAGGTTGGTATGTGATTACAGAAACAAAGCCTGCACAGGGCTATCAGAAGCCCAGCAATCCTGTAACAAGAATTTATCTGAAGGCGGGAGATAATTCTTATACCGCAACAGAAAATGTAGCGAATAGTAATTCCAATAAAAATAATAATCCGCCCACAACAGGAACCATTGTGGTTACAAGTGGTGCTGATTATGAAAAGGTTGGAGATATTGTCAATTATCCGCTGAATAGCCTTGTAATCAAAAAATCCGATGCCAATACAGGTAAGATGTTGGAAGGTGCGATTTTTGAAGTAATTAAGACAACAGGCGAAACAAGTGGGCAGAATGGAAAAGTCATCTGCACAGTAACCACAGACCATTCCGGTGTAGTGGTTATCACAGGCTTGGAAGCAGGTGCGTATGCAGTAAGAGAAATCAAAGCACCTACAAACTATATCATTGATGAAACCGACCTGCAGACAGTAAATCTGAAAGCGGATGGCACAAGCGTAGTTGAAGTGGTTTTCCGTAACTATCCTTACGGCGCAATCTCCATTAACAAAACAGATGGAGATACAAAGCAGCCATTGGAAGGTGCAGAATTTACCGTTAAGACATCCAGCGGTGCAGCTGTTGGCGATGGCAGATTTACTACCGATGCAAACGGTAATATCCTGATCCCCGACCTTGCTCCCGGTTCTTATGTAATCACTGAGGTAAAAGCTCCTGACAATTATGTCCTGACTACTACTCCTCAGACGATTCAGATTGGAACAACCGGAGAAACAAAAACGGTAAACTTCACCAACTATAAAAAAGGCGGCATTATTATCCGTAAATTCGATGCGGACAATAAAGAATTGCTCGCCGGAGCAACCTTCAAAGTGGAGCGTTCCGACGGAACAGTGGTAGGCACATCCAACGGTCTGTTTACTACAGACGAGAGTGGCATGATTAAACTGCCTACTCTGGAAAAAGGGACGTATGTAATTACCGAAACAAAAGCACCTGACGGATATGCTTTAAGCGATAATCCTTCGCAGACGATTAAGATTGATAATACCAAGACTTATACGGTTGATTTCTATAACCATAAGCAGCTTGGGGTTCAGATTATCAAAATCGACAGCGATACAAAACAGCCACTGAAAGGGGCAGAGTTCCAAATTTGGAACACAGGTGCATCCGGTAGCACATCTGTCTCCGGCGGCACACCTGCAGGTACACTGGTAGGCACATATACCACAGATAATAACGGTGTTATCAATGTAGTCCTGCCTGCAGGTACTTATGAAGTCTTGGAAACGAAAGCTCCGGAAGGCTATCAGATTGATAGACACAAACAGGATATTGTTGTAAAGGATGGCAAACAGACTTCTGTTACATTCACCAATACAAAAATTCTTGGTCTGGAAATCATCAAACAGGATGCCGATACAAAGAAACTGTTGCAGGGCGCAACCTTTGAAATTACAAAGGTAAACGGCGAAAAGGTCGGCACATATAATACAGATTCCAATGGTCATATCATGGTATCCGATCTTAAGAGCGATACCTATGTGATTACAGAAAAAAATGCACCTGCGGGGTATGTATTGGATTCTACACCTCAGACGGTAACTGTAAAAGCGGGTAAGGTAACAACCGTAACATTTACAAACCGCAAGAAAGGCGGCGTAGTAATTCAGAAGCTTGACAGTGCAACGGAAAAACCGATTGAAGGCTGTAAATTCCTGATTACTACATTTGATGGCGATACGGTTGGTACATTTGAAACCGACAGATCCGGCCAGATTCATCTGCCTAACTTAGCAGATGGTACTTACATCGCAAAAGAAATTAAAGCTCCTTCCGGTTATAACCTTGCACAGCCTAAAACATTCAAGGTTTCTTCCGGTCAAAATTCCTATCTGGAAGGTGCAAGCAATCAGAAAACCATTACTATTTACAATGATCCTTTAGGTGTCAGCCAGATTATTAAAACAGACTCCGTAACAGGTAAACCGGTTGCAGGTGCAACGTATGTTATTGCAGCATTGAATAATGGTACAGGCAGATTCAGCCAGACTGTTATTGCTGCAGGGCCAAATGCACCTAATACAATGGTAAACGGGTTGACTACAATTATCGGCAGATTCAAAACATCTGAAAACGGTATTATCAACATCAGCAATCTGCCGGAAGGCTGGTATACACTGCAGGAGGAATCCGCACCAGAAGGCTATGAACGTGATACAACGATTTATAACTTCCAGATTACAGGTAATGGCAAGCCTACCATCATTCAGCTTACCAATAAGCCGATTATGGGACGTATTGCACTGACAAAATTGTCTGCAAACTATAACAATAATACAGGTTGGGACAGCGGTACGCCGTTGGCAGGCGCAGTTTACAGCGTTCTTGATAAAGACGGTGTTGAAGTAGATAGACTGACTACAGGTGCAGACGGCACAGCTATTTCCAATAACCTGAAAATTGGCACTTACTATCTGAAAGAAGTAAAGGCTCCCGATTGGTACGGTATTAACCCGAATAATATTGCAGTAACACTGAAAAAGCAAGGACAGGTTGTTTCTGTAACAGCGAAGGATTCTTCTGTGAACCTGATGGTTGGCATTAAGAAAACATCCGATACAAAGACCTGTTCTGCTGGCGATACCATTAACTACTACATCACAGGTGTAGGTAACGAATCGAATGTATCCCTTGATAATTTCACAGTACACGATAAACTGCCCGATCCAAAGGCAGCACAGATTAAATATCTGGATACAGGTATGTGGAATATCAAGTATAACTTCAAGGTTGCATACACAACCAACAAGAATACGGCATATACCTATCTGCCCGGCACATACTCCTCTGATAGACATAATCATATTGACCTGTACGCAGGCAACATGGGCTTAAGATCCGGTGAATATGTAACACAGGTAAAACTGGAGTTCCAAGGCTCTGTTGCACCCGGATTTAAGCTAATGGAGGCAATGTCCATGCAGATGATCGCCGGAAATAACTACACAAATGGCTACCAGTTTACAAACTATGCAGATGTATCCGGCAGATGGCATGGTCAAATTGTTACGGCTAATAGCCATTGGACAATTAAGATGTATGGCACTCCCAGAAAATTGCCTAAAACAGGCTGGTAATTATTTCTCGAATAACTCTTTATAAAATCTATAGTTTTGTATATCCAACTTCATATTACTTAGCTTTCAAAGCCTGACTGTTTCCTATCCAAGAATGGTCAGGCTTTTGAATTTTATTCCGAAAAGCGGAAAGGGGGTGAATGCCATGAGAATTAAAGCACTCAAGGAGAAGGTCACAGCAACAGCAACTCTGCTGCTTTTCTCTCCTAAAACAGTTTTTGCCGCCAATGAAATCCAAAATGCAATTAACAGCTCAAAATCGAGTAGTTTTGACAATTTGGATAACTTCTTACAACGCATGGTTGATATGGCAGACGGCTGGATTGGATACTTCGGTGCATTTGCATTTACTACAAGTATTTTAATCTGGCTCGCAACTTCGTTCACGAAAAAGCATCGTTGGCTGGGGTTTACCTGTATTTTGACTGCACTTGCAGCACTTATTGTTTGGTTACTGTTGCCTGCTATTATTAGCTCGATCAGTGGCTAAGCCACATATCCATAAAAAAGCTTGAGATGGCTATATGCCTTCTCAGGCTTTTTTTAAATCAAAAATCTAAGAAAGGGGAGTGAAATTCTTGTCTGCAATTGTAATTGGTATTTTAAATGCCCTTATCGGGTTAATCATGCAGATTTTATCTGCAGCATTGGAATTTTTTGCAGACACATTTCTTACTACCGTAACGTGGGATTTTGAAACATTCGGGCAGTATATTCCGTTTTTTGCAAATTTCCTTTCATTTTTCCGAGTAATTGCTGCTGCGTGGCTGACAATCGTAGGTACATTATTTATCCTGAAATGCTTCGGCTTAGCCGCCGGATTGCAGATCAGCAGGTCACGCATCTGGCAGTTTATCTTACGATATATGTTCTTCGGCGCATTGGCAATCAATAGCTGGGGATTTATGTCATATATCTACCTGTCTCTTGTATCGGTGCTTGACGATATTATGGCGATTGACGCATCCGGCGATTTGAAAATTTCATCATTCCTGATGGATTTAGGTGTGCGTGTTGCTGAAGGTCTGTTTACAGGCGCAACAGGTGCCGCCGGGGCAATGATCGGCATTGTAAAGGTGCTGGTTATGCTCGTTATCGCAGTTATGCTTGTAGTAAATTTCTTTAATCTAATCAAGGTATTCTTCATCCGATACATTCGTTTGGTGTTCTTGGTAGCACTTGCTCCAATCGCATTTGGTATGGCAATCCTTGAGGAAACCAAAGATATTTATAATACCTACATTCGCACATTCATTGCGGATATGTTTGTGTTCCTTATGACAGCATTATTCATCAAAGGATTCATCAGCGTAATGAGTTCGTCCAGCAATCGGGATTTTGATGGTTCTGTCGAGTTTGCCGATATTGCGTATGGTGATTTAATCTGGGCATTCTTCGCCATGGCATACTCAACATTTGCAGTACAGTTCGATCAGTTCTTAGCTGGGTTAGGTGTAAATGTCAGTCGTGGTGGTTCGTCAGGCGGCGGATTTCTCGGTGCTATGGGTGCTGCATCACTCTTATTGCGGCAATCCATAGGGCGTGGCAGTTCGTCCGGCGGTGGTATTGGTTCTACGATAGGCAGTACCTTCTCGCAAAACTGGAACGGCTTAAAAAGTTCTGTATTAAGCGGTGCGAGAGGCGGCTTTGCTAAAGGCCAAACGCCTGCAGATGCAATGATGAAAGGTGCAATGGGTGCTGCAAAAGGCTTTGCCGATAGCACAAATATTGCAAAAGCCGCAGCTATGACAAGAGACGGCAGTTTAACTGCTGCAGCTATGAATGAGCGTTTTGCAGAAATGCGAGCTGCAGCCGGGCATGATATGTCCTTGAAGGACTACGATGCGACCAAAAAACGTGCTGCTGATAATAACCTGTCCTTCGATCAGCAACGACAGCGGGATGCAATTCTTGCCGATATGCGTAACGGGAACATTACACCGAAAATGGCACAGTCTAAACTTGCAGCAAACGGACTGCTGACAGAAGATGAAATGCAGGGTAATAACTGGTCAAATGATGTCGGAATGTCCGCAGGCGGAGCTGCTGCCAATTTCAAAAATGAAAATATGGCAGAACAGTTCAAGGCGGCAGGCAATACGGCTGACAAGCCGGACATCGGCCCTGACGGGGCGATTAACACCAAAGATGGTCTGAATATCAATCCAAACGAATCGTTGCACATGGGCGATGGTACAGCCTTTAAAGGCGGTGTGAAAACCATGGCTGACGGTACGCAGATTATGCCGGACGGCAGTGTAAAATTTGCAAATGGTGCTGTTATGGATAAAAATCTGCGGGATGCCAACGGAAATACAATGCCACCGGGTACAATGCTGCATCCAGATGGCATAATGACTTCCGGTAATAAAATTTACTCGCCGGATGGCAGTGTAAAACAGGTAACTGAACCAACTACTTTATCGGACGGCACAACTGTCCAGCCGAACGGTGCGAGAGTTCTTGGCGATGGAGATAATCAGGTTGTAATTGGGTCGAAAGGCTCTGTATCTCATGCAAACGGTGCAGTGACGAAGAACGGTGTTACAACACATGCAGATGGCTCACAGAGCTTCTCTGACGGTTCAGTACGAACATCCGATGATGAAATTATCCATATTGACGGATCTGCTACCAGAGCAGACGGTACAACAGTTACTGCAGAAGGTGCGGCTATCTTCTCTGATGGCTCGGTACTGCACGATAATGGGGATATTACATCGAATGGTGTTACAAAGCATACAGACCAGTCTACATCCTATCCAGATAGGGTAGAGTTTGGCAACGGCTCTATTGCATATAACGATGGCAGAGGCAGTAATCCGGACGGTACAGTGATAGATGGCATGGGGAATATTTCTACAGACGGAACGAACTTCCATCCGATTCAGGAGCCGTATGCACATCCAAATGGCGATATATCATATCCCAACGGCTCGGTATATCACGCAGCTTCTGGCGTTACAACCAATGTGGGCGGCGAAATCGGGCATACCGTTCACCAAGGCGGCGTTGATTCCTTTGCCGACGGCTCGGTATTCTGGGGGAATGGTTCGTCGGTTAATCCAGATAAAACAGTTGAATTTGACAGCGGTATAACGGTGAAAGACGGTGTAATATCACATTCCTCCGGCACAAAAACATTCGTCGAGAAAAATATAACAAAAATCATTCGTAATGACGGATACCACGAATTAAGAGATAAGGCTACAGGTGATGGCTCACAGAAATCCAGACCAAAAAGAACCATCTTTACAGGAAGAAAGAGATAATGAAGGAAGGTGAATATTATGGAACCCGAAAATCGTGGGTTTATTGACACTGCTACCTCCATTGCTCAGACTGCTACATCTGCAGTAAAAACGGTCACAAATGCCATATCAGGCAATTATGTCGGTGCTGTAATTTCAGCTGCCCAAAGTCCTTTCTTCCGTAAGCTGGTAGCCTGCATCTGTGCCTTCATTATTTTTCTGATTATTGTTGTTTGCTCGCTTCCAACAATGCTTTGGAACGCATTGATGGGCGGTGACAGTGCGTATGCAGAGGCACAACTGCGTATCTTGAATATGGCATCGCAAATCAACGCAGTATTTCTTGATGATTATAATATCGAATTACAGGAGCTGAAGGAAATGGGCGTTGCAACGGGGGATATAACCACCAATGAACCTGTACCGCCGATCAGTCCATATAAAATCATGGCATATTACAGTGTGGCTTCATTGAATAAGAATAATGAAACGGACGATAGTCCTTCTGTAGACGATGCTGCAGATACACCGGATGTTATCACAGGCGGTATTAGAATCGGGACAAGCCCGTTATCCGATACTGTAGAGGCGTACCGTTCCACAGTAAAAAGTGCTGCGGAAAAATACGGTATCCCGCAATATGTAGATATTCTTCTGGCAATGATGATGCAGGAATCAGGCGGACGTGGAAATGATGTTATGCAGGCGGCAGGCAGTGGTTATGTATATGGTGCAGTTACCCCATCTTCCTCCATTGACGGTGGTGTGCATTATTTCTCTGAATGTCTGAAAAAGGCAGGCTGCACCGGTACACAGGACTGGTCACACTTGGAAGTTGCTGTGCAGTCATATAACTATGGCATGGGGTATGCTACTTGGCTGAAAAAGAACGGATATACAGGTTGGACAGCCACAAACGCTGCTCAGTACAGTAACTACATGGTAAAGAAATATCAGGCGAACGGCAGCAATATCTCACGCTATGGTGATAAACAGTACATACCACACGTTTTCCGATACTACCATAGCTCCGGCGGCACAGGCAGTGCCATTGATAAAATTGACATTGTACATCTTCTAAGCGTCCTTCGTGACTATGAAGGAGAATATTATTATCATAAAAGCTCCGGTGACAAATATGAAGTAATTTTTGTTACACATAGGGATTCGGATTTTTTCGTGAATAAAGTATTCCATCTGACAGCGGAGCAGAAGAAAACAGCGAAGTCCTATGAATCCATTTTTGAGCAGCTGGGGAATACGGACTTTATCAGTTCTGATAATATACTTGGCTCTCAAGCCGGATTGGATTCTCTGCCCCTGACAAATGCACAGGTAACAAAGTATCTTTCGATTGCTACATCTACTGATCCAATGATCTCTCCTGCAAGAAAACAAGTCTTAACTGTTGGATTATCCATTGTAGGCAAGGTAGGATACTTCTGGGGCGGCAAATACAATGGGACAGGGTGGAATAGCAACTGGGGCAAAAACACGCTTGTAACGGCTTCTGGTGACCACACAACAGGTACTTATCAACCACTTGGTCTTGACTGCAGTGGATTCGTTGACTGGGCATACCGCACCGCAGGGGTAACTAACGTTCTGCAAGGCGGCGGCACATGGCATCAGTATAATTCTACTACACCAATTACAGCTGCACAGCTTAGACCGGGTGACCTTGGGTTCATTGTAAATTCCTCCGGCAGAACTACACACGTTGGGATTTACCTTGGCAAAGATTCTTCCGGTAAACGCTTATGGGTTCATTCTCAGGGCGGTACAGGTGTCAGTGTAAGCACCTGTGGATTTTCAAAATTTAGACGGGTGGTAAGCTGAAAATGGGCTTTGAGAAAAAAATCAAAGCCCTAAATTTTTTTATTGAAAGGAGTGATAAATCTTGAGTAAAGACAATGAAGAAAAGCATCAGGTCTATGACATACCCCGTAACCTGAAAAGTGCGGGTAAAATTGCAGACATGATTGAAGTAACAAGCCTCGTACAGGCAATTATCATTGCTTTTGTTGTAATGTTGGTTCTTCTGAAAATTGTGCATTTATCGTATAAGGTAACCTTCTTTGTCATGGGATTGGTAATCCTGTTTACTGTCCTGCCCTATGGGCAAAACAGCGATACTTTTTGCCGATATATCTATCTTCTGCTACGAAATTTTTTCGTCAGAAAAACGTATCGCAGATATATTCGCCACCGCAGCCTGCAGCAGAAAAAAACAATCAAGCAACGTCTGCTGAGAGAGCGGTATAGAGAAGAATTTGACGATGAATATGATGAATTTTATGATGATGATTTCATTGAGGAAGAAGGAGGCGATAGGGAATGAAATTATCTGACCTTGCACAGAAATTCTCAGATTATGATGAGAAGGAGAAGGCAATTCTCAAAAGAAAAAATAAAAAACCCAGACCAAGCACTCGGTTTCGGACACAGAGCTTTATCAATATCAGGGATGTGTCTGACGGTATTATCATCACCAATGACGATAGGTACATTCGTATTATTGAGATTGTTCCCACAAACTTTTTTAATAAGGATGCTTTGGAGCAAGAGCGTATTGTTTACCAGTTCGCTCAATACCTGAATCACGCACCACGCACCATGCAGATTAAGGTCATGTCCGTACCGGAGACAGCTGAGGACTATCTGAAAGTGCTGCGTTCTTATAAGAATCTTCCCAATGCAACAAAGCAAACTCGTGAAATGGTAGATGATCTGGCTGCAGAAATCAAGGATACTGTAGAGATTTATAAGCTGACAGCCAATCGTTTTTTTGTTATTTACGAGTTTGAGGAATTCCAGATGTCCCCTGATTTTAATTATGTGCGAAAAATCCTTTTGGGTCACGAGTTGGCTTTGGCTGAGTGCATGGAAAGATGTGGGTGTAAAGTAGTGAACCCTCGCCTGACAGATAACCAATATATCAATACCGTACTGTATGAATATATTCTCATGCACTTTGATAGAATGGCACCGGATTTTGAAACACAATCTCTGCAAATCTATCAGGAGATTGCCGACCGTAACCCAATGAAGGTTGATTCGCTTACCATAGAGGATTATCTCTCACCGAAAGAGGTTGCCTTTTATGACAGAAAGTTCTGTGAAGTAAATGGGAAATATGTCTCCTATCACTATATCAGTGACTATAGACACCGAGTAACAGCCGGGTGGCTGAATCCACTCCTGAGTAGCTCCTATGATGTGGATGTAGACATATTTTTCGTGCGAGAGGACAGAAGAAAAGCAAAAACTATCGTCAGACGATCTGTTGATATGCAGGAGTTGGTGTTAGAAAATATCAGCAGTAATACCAGTGTAGCAATGGAATCCAGACAGAACATGCGTGATGCATTATTGCTCCGAGAGAAAATGTATAGCGAGAGTGCGGATATGTATTATTTATCCATCCTCGTTACGATTTCAGCAGATGAGTTGGACGTTCTGGATGATAAAATTCGTGAGGTGTACAACCTTATGGAAACGAAGGATATGCCACTTCTTCCATTGGATTTACGGCAGGAGGAAGGCTTTCGCTCTACACTGCCTTTTGTAAAATTGGATAAGGATGTCATGCGGATTTCCTCCCGCAATATTCTCTGCGGCGAGCTGGCTTCTGTGTTTCCGTTTAACGAACCGTCCATATTTGATGAGGGCGGTATTTTTATCGGCAAAAACAAAGCAGGAAGGTTCTGTGCGATCAATAACTTTGACACCACAAAATACGATAAACCACACATGATGTTCCTTGGTTCTACAGGTAGTGGTAAGACTTATGCGGGTCAGTTGATGATTGGCCGCAGTCGAATGGCAGGTGCGAAATGCTTCGCAATCGCCCCGATTAAAGGCGAGGAGTACAGACGATTCTGTGAGAATATCGGCGGACAATTCATCAAGTTTACAACAGAGGGAACTAACCACGTTAATATCTTTGATATACGCCTTCCTAAAGAAGAAATCGCATCAGAACTCATTGAAAGCGGTGATACCGGTTACTTAGGGCAAAAAAGTTATCTGTCCAGAAAATTGATCGTGGTATCCGCATATTTTGAGATTCTGATGCCCTATTTAACGCCCCTGCAGCAGTCTTTGCTTAATGTAGCCATTGTAGATGCCTACAAAGCAAAAGGCATTACAAGGGACAACAGGAGCATTTTAAACGAGGACGGCAGCTATAAAGAAATGCCTATCATCAGCGATGTTTGCATCGCCTTAAAGGATATGCTTAACCCTGATAACGGTGTCGAAGATACCTTCCGTATGACTATGCCAGATCCGCAGGAATTTAAACAGACAATCCATGAATTGGTAGGAATCATGCAGCAGTTTATTTCCGGTACATACAGCTTCTTAAACAAGCATACAAACATCGAAAATCTGGAAAACGACTACACCGTATTCGATATATCAGACCTCGACAGCTCCGGGGATAAAATCGTCGGTGCAATGATGTTTACTATCGTAAACCATATTATGAATATCATGTCTGAGGACATCACCCAGCGCAAGATTGTTTTCATTGATGAGCTTTGGAAACTTGTCGGTGAGGGGAGTGGTCAGACTGCAGCTTTTGTAAAAGAGCTGTATAAAATCATTCGTGCATACAACGGCTGTGTTATCACTGCTTCTCAGGATATTGAGGACTGGAAATCGAAGGATAATGAATCTGTTCTGAATACAATCATCAATAACTCGCAGTTCCAAGTGCTGTTAAAAATGCAGCAGCATACGCTTGGAGTTGTCAGTGAAATGCTGTATCTGAACAGTGAAACCCGCAATCAGATTTCTATGTTCTCCCAGCGTGGTGATGCCATGTTAATCTGTGAAAACAATGCCTTTGAAATCCGTTTCAGCGGCACACCTGCAGAACACAGAGCCATTACCACAGATCCTAATGAGCTGGCTATCTTGAGAAAAAAACAACAGGTTTTTAATGATTAGAAGGTGATAGGATATGAAAAAATTTGAATTGGTTCCGGAAAAATTTATCCCCTGTGCTGACGGAAAATTATATCAGATTCGAGCTGTAAAATCTTTTACCACTTCTGTTGGAAAGCACATCCACAAAGGAGATTTTGGCGGTTATATAGCACGAGAGGATAACCTTAGTCATGATGGCAAATCTTGGATTGATTGCAATAGTTTTGTCGGCGGACAAGCACATGTTTTAGATGATGCACTGGTTACTGATCATGCTTGTATCTTCAGTACTGCTGTGATTAAGGATAACGCTGTTGTATATGAATCTGCAAGAATATATGGTAATGCCGTAATCAAAGATAATGCCATTATAGGCGGCGAAGCAAAGGTTTTTGGCAATGCACAGATTGGTGGAAATTTGATTGTCCGAAATCAATCAATCGTCTGTTGTAACGCAGAAATTCTTAATAGAACACAGTTTATTTCCATTCAAAATATTGGTTACGAAGGTGATAAGGCAACCTTTTTTCGCACTCGTGAAAACAAAATTGCAGTAGCCAGTAATGCCTTTGACGGTGATTTGGATCTGTTTTTAGAATTTATAGAAACTACTTACGAGGATAATTCAATCAAACAAATTTATCAGGCTGCTGCAGATATGGCAAGACTGCAATTATCCTTGCCAACGGATACACAGGAACAGCAAAAGTGATTTTAAATATCCCATCAAGAAAGAGGTGAAAAAAATGTATTTTAACAGTGAAGAATTAAGTGAATTGAAAGAGATTCGTGAGGAACAGATCAGTGATTTTTTAACCGACGGTTGGGGTTGCGTGCGGATAAAAGATATCATGCGATTATTTGATTTAAGCAAAATTGACTACACACATGGCTTAAGAAGCATGCTTAACAATCATATAAAGGTAGTGGAGCATGGTGATTATGTAGCTGTTGAATATTTTCCGGGCTATGAGGCTTCAAAGAAATATATGAACACAATTTCTGCTTTAGTAACCCTAAAAAATCAGCATAAAAATGTAATCATAACTGACGATTCCTATAGCACTCTGTTTACTGCTAAGATGTATATTCGTGACGAAAAAACAGATGATGTACGAACCTATTATGTCATCGACACACAGTTTCTGGACGTACCTTTTTATGTGCTGCAGGATCTGATTAAGAATGAGTTGGACAACGGTTACTCCAAGAAAAATCGGTTAATTATCATTGTCTACCCTGACACAGAAGTTGAGCATATCAGTTTAGATATTCCCATCTTTCTCGCTCTGATTCAGTTTTCAGAAAAAGATATTTCTATCAACTTTTACGATAACAAACAGTTATGAGAGGAGGGGGATCATGAAGATTTTATCCAACAAAGCAAATGCTATTCAGAGCAGGCTGATTATGTTTCAGTCACAACCATCTGATTACTACTTAGTAATGCAAAATCTCCCTGACTTAATTGCACTGATTGAGGAAGTGGAGAGCTTCTCCGTCAGCTGCCGAAAGGTTATTGCAGGGTATCAAAATGACCTTCCGTATTATTCCGGTATGTTGGATCGTGTAAGCATCCGGGATGGCAAAAAATCCTTGTCAGCGATTAAAAAAAATGTTACTGTTTCAGTAGAAAATGGTATACTCACTATAAGATTATTCCCATTGATTAAGAACCTATCAGCAAGAACAAAAGAGTATATTTCTCTCTTAATCAGTGATGCAATCAAGGAGTATTTCACAGCAAATCCTATGCTGGACTTTGGTTGTGAAAATTGTGTTATCGTTATAAACAGCCACTATGCACGTCCTGAGCTGGTACGGGACAACGATAGTGTAGAGGTATCCGCAATCGTTAATGCAATTAAGACATATTTTCTGACTGATGACGATGGATTACACCTTGCAATATACAGAACTGGAACAATATCTGATCGGCATGAAACTGAGATCAATGTGATGAAAATAACTGATTTTGTACAGTATTTAATTCAGCACAGTAGGCACGCACATTCCTAAATAAAAGCAATCTGGATTCTTGTTTTTTTCGCTAATGAGCAGTGTTTTTTTGAAGGATTTTACACCGAGCCTTCAAGTTTTTTCACTCAAAAACTACGGTTTTTTGAGTGCCAAATCGCCAATTCCCATTTTGGCACGCTTTTGGCATTTTTTGATAGGGAATATTTCCCGAAAAATCAACGTTTTTTGAGGTTTTGGTAAAATTTGAAAAATCCACCTAAAGAAAAAGGGGGGTTTAGGGTTTTGGTTTTGCTCTATTTTCTTATCAAGTGAGCTACCTTCCGTTCACTTGATACTGCGATAAAATTTTGATTGTGATACAATGCCACTACTGACACTGAAACAGCACACCAATGATACAGTTTTTAAAAATAAATTTTAAAAAAGGAATGATGGCATTGCAACCACCAAAAACACAAACAAAATGGAATCCATATATGAAAAGCGTGTCTGAAAAACTGAAACGAGATTGGAAAGGTTTTGAAGATATGACAAATGAAATAATAAAAACCCCGGGAACACTAAAACCCGGCACAACCGGATATGAAATCCTGCACATTCTGAAACAATATGGGGATTACCCGGAAGATAAAATAAAAGAATTGATACCGGATAAAAAGCCGGATACAATTCGCAAAGCAATTCGTAAATTAGTGGACTGCAATTATATCCTGAAGCGAAGGGGAATTGGTGGGGAATATATTCTGAGCCTAACACGGTTCTCTAAAGGATTGTTGATGGTGCAAAATTATAATCTCAGCACCTCACCCAAAAAATTAACACGAGCAGCTAATCTGGCTGTAGTCTCAATGATGTTTCATAAAAGCGTCCTGCCATACGATACAAATGCAGCAGAATTTTATGAATCAAAGGATGACATTTTAAAAAAATATCCTGAATCGGAAAAGGTCTTAATTATTTCCAGAATGGCTGGGATATATCATCACTACGATGAAATTATTCCTGTGTTTTTTCTTGGAAGCTCTATGTATTGGGTAGACAATGCCGAGCGAACAGTTAAGGAATACCTTGAAAACCGTCTGTACCATAAACCAATCAATACTTGCTTTTTCTTTATAGAAAATTATGAGAAAGAAGCAATGCGGTTAATAAAAGAGCCGGAAGGTGGCAGAAATTATGGCCTTGCTCTTAGAGAGTCATTGGAGCTGTCCTCTTGCTATCGAAAGACTTTTTTATTTTCAACAGACCGCCCTGGTATTAACCAGTTAAAGCTGTTTCGCTCATTTTCAAATATCGAGGAATTGTTTCTTGATGCCGTATTTGAAAGAAATGAAAGAGAGCTGTCAGAAGAAAGCGTCATTGACGGTAGGGTTGAGGATACAGACTGCATCGTTTTATTCAGCGGTGATATTATCCGAATTAAAAAAATCTACCGTCTTCTTGATGCGAGAATGTTGGAACGTATAAACATTATTTGTTATGACTTCCAAGAGGACTTCCTGCAGGAGGTATTTAGTCCTTGGTCGGATCGAGTAGTATTTAACAGTTACTCGATTGAAGATGTAAGGGAGGTGTTTAATATTTAAGATGCCAAAACGATATACGAATAAAAAAAAAGGAGCCATATTATATCAGTATGGCTCTAAATTTTTGCACAAACTACTCGACATAGAAAGCTTTCTTGTAAAGCACACAGACCTAACCAGAAACAGGCTGTATATCATGGGTGGGTGCTGCCTGACGATAACCGGAATGATTCGTTCTTTATTCCGAGGGAAAGCTTTCACGCCGATAGCATGGATCATCAATAGTATTTTTTCCTTATCAGGACTGTTGATTTCCATTTTCTTATTCATCATTGCAGTCTCAGCTGTCTATTTCATCCAAAACCATAGCGAAGAATTTTCGGATGAATATGACGAAGAACGTAACTTCACTAAATCAGCAAGCGGCACACATGGTACAGCATCTTTTCTGGAAGGAGAGGAAATAAAAGATGTTTACGGATTATGCCCTGAAAAAAAGCTGGAAAATCTGAATGGCTTTTTAATCGGGAAAGTACCGGATATTTCAAGAAACACCGGACATATCGGTGACATTGTTTCAAGGGATGAAGCCCTGATGCAGAAAAAATTTCTGTCAAACCGGAACACGCTTATCATCGGTTCTCCCGGCACAGGGAAATCTGCCGGTATTATGATCCAGAACTTAATAGAATCCGCAAAAAGAGGCGAGAGTGTTTTCGTAACCGATCCCAAAGGGGAGCTGTGCGATAAGACCTCGCCTATTTTTAAAGAATTAGGTTACACCGTTAAGGTATTTAACCTTGTTTACCCATGGCACTCCGATAAATGGAACGTCATGGAATGGCTCGCAGGTCTTGGGTCAGATAATGAGAAATGGGTATCAACCATCAGCTCTATGATTATTAAAAATACCAATGGTGGAGAAAAGACGGATGCCTTCTGGGAAACCAATGCAGATAAATTGCTGCGTGCCTTAATGTCTTTTTTGTTAGAAATCGCATCCCCTAAAGCTAAGCTGAAGGATAGAAAACTGGATGAATATGAGGAACGGTTGCGGGGCCTGCGTGCCGAACGAAACCAATGCGAAATCCTAACCGAAAGGGATTATATGAATCAGCAAATTGCGGATGTCATTCGTGAGCGATATCAGTATCTCAGCAAACGTGTGGACAGTCTAAAAATACAGATTGAATCCTGCACAACACAGAATGAAAAACAAAGGCTAACAAAAATCTATCAAAAACTGGTAGCATTCCGTAATGATGAAATGCTTCTGCCGATTCTGGATAAGGATAACCCACCAGATGATTTTGAACCGCTGACACTTGCAGAAGCAAAGAAACGCATCTTAAATCTTCCAACCTGCTCGCAGCTGCTACAGTTAAGGATATACATAACCAAAGAAGAAATGGCAGACTTCGCTTCATGGTATGCTCTTCCCAAAAGGGAGAAAATCACACGTCTAGTTTATGAGCTTGCATTTCAGGTACCATACGAGAGCAGAACATATAAGACCCTGTATCAGGTCTTTTCCATCTGCGATCCAAACCGCAGCCTTGCGTTCAGCTACTGGAGTTCGTTTACTGAAGCAAGCGAAAATCTTCGCACTTCCGTAAAAGGCGGACTGGATACAAGGCTATCTGCTTTTAACCAGCATTTTATCAGAAAAATGCTCTCCGAAAATGCAATCGACTTGGAGAAACCCGGACAAGAGAAATGTGCTTATTTCTGTATCATTTCCGACCAAGAAACATCCTTGTCTTATATCTCATCCCTTTTCATTACGGTTGCATTTGAAACTCTCCGGTCACAGGCGGATTCTTTAAAAGAAAAACGACTCTCCCGCAGGGTTATGTTTTATCTGGATGAATTTGCAAATATCGGGTATTTGCCGGACTTCACAAAAAAACTTTCTACACTGCGTTCCAGAGACATTCATATCATTCTCGCAATACAGAATCTGCCGCAAACACTGCAGCGATATGATGAAAATACCTGTTTGGAAATTTTCGGTGACTGCGACTTGATGCTTTTCCTTGGCTGCGGTAATGAAACAAAAACACCGGAGTTTGTCTCCGCACTGATGGGCAAGATGACAACAAGCACCATTGTAAAGCGTGAAAACGGAAATAAACTTATGCCTTTTCACGATTTAGATTATTCAACCAGTGAACAGCAGAATCAGCGAGATCTCATGTACCTGAGTGAGGTTAGGGGATTGGAGCAGAATCGACTGATTGCAATTACACGAGGAGAAAAGCCCATGCAAGTAGACAAGTATATGTACTTCCATCGTCCGGACTATAAGTGGATTGAAAGCCTGATAAAAAAATATCCAGTAATAAGCGGTAAGCCATTGGATAAGGAGGATGCCATTGATCTGAATGAAATCCACGAACCAGAGGTTTCCGCTGTATATCCTGTATATCCGGTGCGGACAACATCACCAATGGATACAATCGCATCTGCGGTTGACCTTCAGATGAAATCCGTAAATCCAAAAAATGAAATTGATGATTTCGTGGAGCATCTGCAGGAGCTGCAAGCAGAAGGGCAATATACACCAGAGCAGCTGTCCCAAATCATTCATCAGTCTCTTGGTATTAGCGAAAATACGCAAGTGGAAAATGAAATATCCGAACTAACAAAAAGCACAAATGCCCCTGCTGGCTCCTACGAGGACGTGACAGACGGTTTTGTTCCATTAACGAAGGATATGCCTGATGAAAGTACCACGCCGCAGAAAGCCCCACAGGCGATGTATAAGTACGAAACGCCACAAATAACAAGAAAATTATCAAAAAGGAAACTAAACAATGAAAACAAAGTCAACCCCAAAGATATTTAATCATCTTGTCGATTTTTAAATACCATTGGCAAAAGAAAAAAGGAGGAATATCTTATGGCAAACGAAAAAGAAAGAAGAGAAGATGAAATCGAAATTAAAAAAGCGGTGAAAGAGCTTTCCATCAATGAAATTGATGAAATCATGTTTTCTTCTCCGGATTCTGCAGTAGATGAAGAATATGAAGAAGAAAGTGATACGTCCGACAGCAATAGTATCTTTCAGTCGATAACACCAAAACCTACGATGGAAGAAAAGTATCCATCACCTACACACGGACAACAAGGAAAGGGGAAAAGAAAAACCATCAGTTATGGCAGCTCTGACAATATTTCTCGTACAGAGCAAGCATACAGAGCCTTTGAAATGGCGAAAGAGAACCGAAAAATTATCGAAGGTGTTGTAATCAGTGCAACAATGGTTAATATGCCAAACGGATTACAGGACGTACTTTTTGAAGTTGTTCCTACGGAATCCATTTACAACAATATTTCTGTTTTTATTTCCGGGGAAAATATGAGCAAGATTTTAGTATGGAATCGCAATGAAGACTCAAAAGATGCAACAACCAAAATACGCCGTCGATTTGGTAAAGCAATGCTGAACGCCGAGATTCAGTTTTGCATTGAGAAAATCACAATTACTAATCCGCAGGAAAGAAATATTGAGGAGCGAGAATATTTTATTGCTGGCAATCGCTGCATGGCAAATGAACGGATTAAGCAAATGTACTTTAACCCTGATGATCCAAACAG
>OLFT01000152.1_pt1 | contig 97841 bp, 81 predicted proteins | sample 1604921 | NCBI WGS metagenome assembly OLFT01 (sample SAMEA3888897, study PRJEB22519) | human gut metagenome | biome: human gut; feature: human-associated habitat; material: faeces | place: Denmark | collected 2013 | reverse complement strand
ATTCCAGAGACAGGCAAGCAGATCAGTATTATGCTAATTTAGGGAGTCAACAACAAGAAATATGAAATGTTTCAACTGAATTTGAGCCAATAATAAATAATTGTGATTTTACCAATTCTTCCATAACTTTCTCTCTGCATGTTTTGTCTTCAAATATATAACTTAAATCGGTGAGTTTTAAGTTACCATCCATAAATGCAATAAGAACTGTACATATTTTCGTTTCATCACAACAATCGCTCAATACCTTTTTTATGTATTCTTCGTTCGCTCCTTTTGTATATTTCCAATTTTCATACATATGTTTATAGAAAAATGTGTCATTGCATAACACATCTTTTCCATAAACATCCCGCTTCAACAAATCTATTATTTGATCTATATAAAGAGGTACTCTTGGACACAATTTTACAAATTTTTCTTGCTGTTCAACATCTAATAATTTTCCATATTTTTTTTTAATATATATTTTTGTATCAATTTTTGATAAATTCTGAAGCTTTGTTGTACCTATAATTTTAATCTCCGATTGACATTTACTTAAGAATTCTTGCAAAACGATATGTTCATCACGAATTTCTAATAGCAATAAAATATTTCTATCATAAAATTGTTTCAGAAATTTCAACAAAAAATTTTGGATTTGAGAAGAAGCATATTCCAAATTTTGAAAAATCAAAATAACATTTTTGTGTTTCAACATTGGCGTATATATTTTATCTAAATAACGTAACAGGAAAAATTGTACCAGTTCAGCATCCATTTCTATTAAGCAATTATTTACAAGAATTTTAGACAAAATATCTTTTAATTTTTCTCTTTCTTCATCATCAGTAATATAATCAGTTATCTTACAGATATCTTCAGTTGAAAAATGAGAAATGGTTAAAATATCCACATGCCAAATGATTGATAATAAATATATAAAAAATGTGTTTACATCTGGAATTTTTGCTATATCGATATATTCATATTCTGTAGGATGCAATTTTAATATTAAGTTATCTATAAAAAAAGATTTTCCACTTCCTTGTCTTCCACAAATAATATATATTCCTGTCTTGTGTTCTATGTTTTGTACAGTTTCCGCAAACTGTTTTTTCCTTTCTATTCCTAATAATTCACACTCTTTTTTTAAATTAATTTTTGGTGCAGGATTTAATGATAATTTTCTAGGATGATCAGTTACAGAATTCTGTAATTTTTCAATAAATTCTGTTGGATAATTTTTTAGTATATCATCTGCTAATTTTGGGATTAAACCAACAATCTCAACTATGTCAAACAATTGCACTTTAATATTTGTTCCTCTTGAAAATTTTTCAATTCGATTTTGAGTTTCATTTGAAAAATGTAAATTTGTAAAAATGTACACTTTATCTGCGCAAAGATTAACAGAAATAATCAAAGTCTTAGCGAAATCAGACAATGGCAAATCTTTTCTTGATAATTTCCTAAGCTTGGATTCGGAAATCGCTTTATATACATTATGTTTATTGTCTGAAATAAGAACCACTCCGTCGTATCCACCGTCTTTGCTGCTTTGTGTTTTTTCAATGTGTTTATCAAAATGATAGTCTTTAAAAAGTAATTTTATAAGATCTATCGATAATTCTTCAAAATCTTTCCAATAATCCTGAGCAAATCCCATATAAAATGTTCTCCCATAAATAAAAATAAAGCATTACCTATACATGTTTTCATTCCTAACAAATCACTTTTTATCATTCATTATTTAATTTACTATCTAATAAAACCAATAGATAATACCTGATTATCGTTCAATTATTATACTACATTTTTCTCAAAAAAACATCATGTTTTGCAAATCTTTAAATGTAATTCAATTTCATAACTCAAACTTCGCACATAAATTTTAGCTATGCACTCTGAAAATTCAACTTCCGTCTACAAATTGACTTATCTTTTCCGTATATTTATTGCGTTTGTAATTTATTTTAGTATAATGCAAGGACTCCCACCTTGGAAGTCCCTGTTATTACACCCTGTTAAAAATTTTCTACGCCACACACTTCCAGTAAAATAGTTCTGCTGCAAATTCTCCCTGCTTTTGGGTAATTAAAAGCATTGAAAATTCTTATATGCAGATTGTAAACTGGTCACTTATGACCATCTACAACGCCGAACTAAACTGATTTTTGAATAACTTACGACAAATAGATGATTAGAATACTGATTATTTTTACATTACAAAATAACCTCCAAAAACATCTCCGTTATTTTGAACTCCGCTATTTCCGATATTTTTTATTATAATTTTAGTAACCTCCTTAAACCTTTCATCTTCCAAAAGTTTTAATTCATCCTGCCAGAGTTTTTGATACATTTCTTCCAGATCGCCTGTTGAATTATTACATTCGGCCAAAATATACTTTAAATTATCCTGATAATCTTTCGACTCAACGATCTGTGACAAATACCTGTCACAGCAATTCACTATATATCCCCGCTCCAACAATTCATTTTTCAGTAGTGTCTGAATTTCTGTATTAAGCTGCATTTCAACTTGTTTTTCAACTGTATGTCCATATTTTCTGATTCCTAAATTAATATAAGTCTGGAGATCTTTATATTCTGGCCATGCATATATACATCTTCGATTTGTAAATAAAAACTTTAAAAACTGTTCCAGTTTAAAGAATGAATCTCTTTCATAAGGATCGTCATTTTGTCTAAGAAACGGCACCGCCACACATACTTCATATAAAATCCCATCTATATTATATATAAACTGTTTTTTTATTTTATGATTCAACGGATGATCATAGTCTCTATTGTTCCGCATATTAAGCAGTATTGCATTTGGTTTTTTCATAATATCTGTAAATTTCTTATCCGTAACTTTGCTTTTGCATGCAACATCATCCTTTTCATCATATCTTCTAACAAAGAAAAGTTCTTTATCGATCAGTTCATATGCAGTAGGACAAAATTCATTTTTCTGATTTTCTTCATTTTCAAAACGTTGGTATCCCCCAATTATCAAACTCTGTAATTCTTTTTTATATTCTTCACTTAATTCCTGAAACCTGTACCCATATCCTCTTGCAGCCTGATACACAATAAGCAGCAAAGAGGACTTTATAATTTCATGTCTTGTCAAAAGGACATCTACCACATGTCTTATAAAAATTTCCGATTCCTGTCGTATCAAATCATCCAACTGTGATTTAAATTTTTCTTTTATTCCTCTTCTTTCAAGTGTCAGAACATCCTCCGAATTACCCGACAGCAAATTAATACTATAATCCAAATAGCTGTGAAATCTATCCCTGCCAAATTCATAACCATGATCGAAATCAGATTCTATATACGAATTTTTATAAAAAATTGTCCGCCCGTAATTAGAGTAACTTCTAAGTTTCTCTCTTGAACTTAATTTGTTTTTATCATCATGATTTGAACATAAAAATGCATTAAATATACAACAATGTTTTCTATCAAAATAATGATAGCTAATACTCGATTCCATACATATGATTTCTAAATAATCGTTTTTCACAAATAATTTATCTGCAAACAAACTGTCATATTGTAATATTATTTTTGGCACATATTCAGTGAATTCTTTTGCCTGATTTTCAATAATTACCGGTATATATTCTTCCTTCTGCTGCTGCATTTTTATTGCAGGAATCTCTGAGTCCAGATTATTTACCTCTGACACCAGACTACGATAAATCAATTCCTCTCTTGGACGTACTTTAAATCCAAAATCATTTATTCCAAGATCTTCCTGTGTAAAGTAATTCTGATTCAAATAAACTGTCAACGTCGTACCAACAAAATTACGTTTTTCACAATCAGATACTGTAATATAGCCTCTGCCATCTTTTGCATTTTGAAATGTGATCTTTTTTGTTTCCTCAGATTCCGTCCTTGTAATCATTACAAATTCATCTGCCACTATAAAAATAGACTGCAGACCTATTCCAAATGTACCGGAAGGTCTGAAAAATTCCGGCATTGTGTGTATAAAATCCCTTTCGTCATCTGATTTTCCTTCTACGCTCGCAATTCTTTTAATATCATCCTTACTGATTCCAATCCCCTTGTCTTCAATCACAAATTTTACTCTTTTATTCTCAATCGATAATGTCACATGAATTGCAGAATCATTTATGATCTCTTTCCCCTCATGAACCAGCCATTTTAAAAATCTGTCATCTTTATTTTCCTTGTCTCCATCATATTGTTCTAAATATGTCAGATAGATCCTTTTCATGGTAGCATCTACGGCATTTTGTATAACTTCCCTGACAAACACATATTTACTTCTGTACAGATTTGTACCACCTAATAGCTTCAATGCGTGCTTTGTCGAAATTTCAAATTTCAAATCTGCAAATTTGACCCATTTTACATCATTGTTTAATAAAATTTCAGATTCATTCAAATATGGAGCTCCTGCTATTTTCTCCGGTGCTATCTCACTCCAATGAACACTCATAAATTCTGTACTTTGTCTTATCCAGTCGATCCAGTCACGCATTGCCCTGTAAACCTCTAAAGATTTACAATTTGATTTTATTTCAATCATTCCATTTTTTACCAGAAAATGAGTGACGCTTTCATGTTTTTCTTTGTGAATTTCTGACAGTTTCGGCATTGGTGCTGCCACTCTCAAAAACTCTTTGTCAAACCTTCCGGTATCCATATCAAGCAGATCTCCCAAAGCTAACAAAGCAGCATCAAAGCGCGGATGTATATAGTCATCAAAAATACCATTTTCCTCGTATGGAAGATCCATCACATCAGAAATACCACATCCATGCAAACGGCAGACTTCTGCTAAAACATTTCTCATTCTGATTCCAAATAATTTTTCCAGATCACTATTCTCCAGAATTTCTTTGGCACTTCTTTTTGCATGTTCAGCACGAAAGTTTTCTTCAATAACATAAAGGACATCCGAATATATATCCAATGCAATCACATCTTTTTTTATATCCGGAAAACGCAATAAACGTTCTGCAATGTCTGCCAAATCTTCCTGCTGGGATTTTGTATATTTTTTTAATGTTTCTTTCCATTCATCTGATGTCATTTTTTCATGAATCATTTCATATGAGACAGACATGCTTATATCATGTGCATAGGCAGCTACACATAACACCAAAAGATCCGACACAGACAATTTTTCAATATTATCTCTGCCAAGAAGCATACTTAAATACTTGATAATATTTGAAGAATGACTTGCATCATGAATACTGAAATGTGGGAAATATGCCGGCACTGTACGAAGTCTTTCGGTTAATGACTTTTTAATCTGACAGTAAAGATAATACTTTTCCTGCATTTCTGAATTAACGGAACATAACTCTTTTAATCGATTTTCCATTTATAATTCCCCCATATCTCCGGATTAATTTCTCATTTGTAATTTATTTTATTATAGTACAAAGACTCCCCATATAGGAAGCCCTCTTTTGCTGTTTCTTCAAACACACTCCACATACTGTTTCCTCCCCCCTGCTTCAACGCAGCAAAATCAATCTTACAGTTGGCAGCTCCAGCCACTGTTTTAAGTATCATGTCGCTGACTTCATGCTCCTTTGTGTATTCAATCGCTTTTTCTTTTTTATCTCTTATTGAATTATTTTGATCTAACAGGATTTCAAACAGATTAAATAAATCCTGATTGTTTCCATTATGAAAATACAGATTGTTCTGTCTTGCTTCGACCAAAAGCATCCGGTAATCATTGACATAGGGCACCATCTCTGCCGGAATATCTAAAATCCCATGTAACGATGTCTCTGCATCCCACACTTTTTCACCATAGTAGATCACGATCGTGACTACTGGCATCAAACGGTCTGTCTTTTTTCATGATCTTGACATTGTCCCTGGCAGCCTTTACCCCCCCAGCCTGCTTCCGTTGCTCCAATACCACAGAATCTTCCGTATCTTCGTTTTCAAGTTCATCTGCTCTTATGATCTGGCTGCCTCCAAACAATACTGCATTGAAAAGATCTGCAAATTCCTCGTTCCCACTCCAATAATTTTTCAGCACTGTGTCCGGTGACACACCTTTTTCTTTTTTTCCGATAATATTCTCCTCCTTTGTACGTTTGGGAGAATATTTACTTTCTTCAAATTCTCCCTGCATTGTGTATTTGGGAGAATAATGCCGTTTCGAATTCTCCCTGCTTTTGGGTGATTAAAAGCATTGAAAATTCTTATATGCGGACTGTAATCTGGTCACTTGTAACCATCTACAGCACCGCGCTGAATTGATTTTTGAATGGCTTTCGCCTAATAGATGATTAGAATATAATGCTTTGAAGCAATTGTATCACATGATAAGAAGTTTGTCATTTAATTTCCTGAATTTTAAGATTTTTCATAAAATTTTTGCAATGAATTCACTTATTACTGCAGAACCTAATAATATACTTATTCCTGAAGTTATTTCTCCCATATGCAATTCTCCTTTTGTCTATTTTTGTAGTTTTTATTCTTGTAATATAAGGGTTTTCTTATGAAAACCCTTATATTACACAATCCTCGATCACATATCATCAAATTCTATCGGTGGTAAAATAACCGGCTGCAATCGCGCTTTTAACGTCAGGTCATGAAAATATGATGTTATAAAAGACATCAACTGATTTGCTCCCATTGTCATTATTTCTTTTTCTGCATCTTCTGCTGAAGCACCATTCCAATTGTATATTCCAGCAATTACAATTTTACAGAAAAAAGGCATATTCTTGTTTTCTTCTTCTCCAACTGTAAAACTCAGCATCAATCTGGAATTTTCTGCATCAGGATCCTCATTAACACCATATGTTGGTTCTACTTTTACAGAAACTTGTGTCTCTTGTTGACTATTAAACTCAATATTTCTTTGAAATTTCACTTCAATAACGGCCATATCTGCACATGACACCTTCATCTTTACACCCACCTATACTATGCTTATTAACGCTTTCTTTTTTCCTTGATCAGTATTAAAACAATATCTATCAAATTCAATGTTTCCATGTTCCACATTCCAGCTAACATTTCCAAATGTAAATGTTTTAATCAGATCGTTTTTCCCTACAATATATTTATTATCCGCTTTCTTTTCATTTACGACATCATCCACCCATATATGTTCATAATAAGGCTTGCAAACTGTTGTTTGCTCTTTTATTTTACTAATTATATTACTTCTTTGACCTTTCCACACAATCTTAAAATCTTGTATTTTTTCTGCTTTATATATTATTTCTTCTTGCTGCAACTGTTCTATATACTCTCTTAAATCAGGATTTTCCAGTTTTTCATCCGGATCCGGTAATTCATCTAAAGGAATATTTTTAAATGGGATTTTTCTATAACCTATTTCATTTTTTACTTCATCTGCAAGAATAATATCATACCCAGAATCCTTGAAAGCAGATAATACACTTATCTCATCTTTCATCATGCTGATCAACAGTCTTTTTTGAACTGGTGTGATCATCCAGGAAAATTTATCAATCACATCTACACACTGACACAGAAAATATCTTTTCTTATCGTCCCTGCAAACAAAAATCATAGGAATATTATCAAACAAAAATAAAACTTTTTCTATTTCCAAATTTCCATATTGAGGTACATTTTTAAAATAAATCATATTTTACACCTCCTCTGACTCATGAAAATTTTCAAATACTTTTTCCACTTCACCTTCAAAAATCCACCAGTCTACATGTAACTTATCGGAATAATCCTTCTCCCGTTCAATAGTTCTTTGCACCAATCCATTCGTTGTCCTACCCTGTAAAATAATCGGATGTGGATATATTTTCTTTTTCAAGCATTTAACAAATTTCTCACACGGCTTCTTATCTAAATATACGGATGTTGAATATGTTCCTACTTTATCCTTTGGATACCGCATTTCATTATCTGGTAATATTCCAGTCTGAATTTCCTCATATGTACTATAAAAAGCAACTTTATCTTTCTTTCCATTTTTAGCCACTCGATATACCGGCTCTTTTATCTCTTCTTTCGCCCCACACTCTCTGATATCTTTTTTTATATTGTCTGGAATACAGGGATTTAGTTCCTTATACTCTTTTATCTCCATGTCATCACTCTCTATTTGTCAAATGTCTTTTCTTTACTATACTACATTTAGAGATTATTGTCATGGTATTTTTACAAATTTAATTATATAAATTATTATATATAAAATATTTCATGATATACAATCAGTTACTTCAATTCCTACGCCACACCAACGCATCCTAACACTTTCACGCCCTGCTCACCAAACAGCCGGATCTCCTGCTCGATCTCCCTGTAAGCGGACACATCAGCCTGCTCGATCAGTACGACATTGTGTATCTCATTTGCACTGCGCATGGATTTCATATCGTAGCAGACATTTCCACCGCTCTGAACCTTGATTCCTGCCTTTGAAAGAGCTGCCGAAATCTTATCACACATCTGAGGATCTAATTTCTCCCACTCACTTCCGGTAAGATAGATCTGCTGCAGATCATCATTTTTGCAGACCAGTTCGATATTAGATGCGATCAGACTAAGCTGTTCATCCTCAGTCATCTGTTTCCGGTTACGATTTTTTATCTTCAGAAGAAACGCATCAACACCTGATTTTTTACCGGTAATCTGAACTGAGCCAAATAGACGCATTCCATAGACTTCAAAAATCTCTGCCGTGTTCTGAAGTCTGCTGGCAAATAATACCTGACACATGCTCCAAATAGCAGATAACATGATACCAAGAACAAAACCTAATACCAGATATTTGAGGCTGAATCCCGGTTTTACAGGTTCCACCGGTGTGGCAATTACCGTGCTGTCCTCATCTGACTCTTCCTCATCTACCACAGCATCCCCAAGTGCCTCTAACTGTGCATTTGTCATTCCAGTTTTTAATGTTTTTAACTGGTTACGATAGTTATTGACCATAGTCTGATAATTCTGCTGGGCATTGATCAGCTTGTCATCTGTGCGGATCGTAGTCTCTGTTGAGAGCAGTTTCAGAGAATGACTCCCGATAGTTTTAGAAAAAACCGGTGTCTGTGCATCCAATGCATCCTCTACAACTTCAGCAATATCAGAAAGTACCGCTGTATCCGGATATACGACTTCCACACTGAAACTGTTCCCTGATAAATCCGAATCTACACTGATCAGTTCTTCCACATACCGTATTTCATCACTCAGTGATAATTTATCAATCATCTGCTGCGCCAGATCACTGTTCTGTGCATAATTTTCATAAGCACTCACCAATGCATCCGTATAATTTACACGGTTATCCTCTGTGTAATTAAATGTATAATCAGAATCAACATAATACTCCATGATCAATACATTTTCTTTATACGCATTCAGATTCATATAAATAGAATTCTGCATGTACAGGCGGCTTCTGTCTAACAGGCTCTGTAAAGATTTTGCATCATTTATCTGCTGCAGTTCTTCTGCAGTGAAATTTTCTTCATTGACCGCATCTTCTTCGCCTGATTCAATCGCAGCTAGCTGCTTCTGGTATTCCTCATATGCAGTATTGTAGGATTTCTGTGCTCTCAGGTATCCTGCTATCGGCAGCAATATCATAAAGATCAATGCGAATGCTAACAGACGCCGCCAGTCTAATATGATTTTCCAAAATAAATCCTGCAATGCAATCTCTTTTTCATACACTTTTTTTGATTCCATGTTGTTCTCCTGATATTTTCTAATAAAGTAAAAATTTACTCTCGCTCTTTAATCACTTTTGCCGGTACTCCTGCCATAACACAATTTCTCTTATCAACCGACCTGTTTACAACCGCGTTTGCTGCAACTACTGTCCCATCACTTATTGTAATATCTCCAATTACAACTGCTCCAACTCCAAGTTCCACATTCATTCCCATCATCGGGACCTTATCTGAATATCCATTATTTCCAATACAGTTCATACCATGCAGCTTACAATTTTTTCCAATCCTTGCCATGCTATTAACAACAATCATTCCGTGATAAATCTGTAGTCCCTCTTCAAAACAATTTTCAGCAATCTCTATTCCAAGTTTTTCTCCTAATCTGTTTTTCTTTCTTCTATAAATCACCAACATCATTTTACTCAGCGTACTACTGTCCATCGTGTTTTTATACAATTCACAATGCCTTAAGTAATACACATATTTCCATAAAAAATATATCTTTTCTTTGGTATAACGCAAACGCATCATATGTGAACGTTTGTTCCCCCCCTCGCCAAAATATAGCTTTTTTTCATAGTCTACAACTCTTTTTAATTCTTTCCTATTGTCGATCAACTTTTCTTCTCCTCAAATAACTGTCCTATCTTTCCGATATGATATTTTAAAGCATCCCATTTCAATTTAAAAAAAACTGAATATAATCTATCTTTTGAATAACATTTAATCTTTTGTACATCCAGGCTTTCCAGATCATCAATAAACTTGTTAGGCACAATATAATAATGCCCGCATACCCCGATAAATTTTTTATCCATCTTTCGCTTTTGGAAATGCACATACGCTATTTCCCTTTTTTGGACTTGTCCATCTAACACGGTACACTCAAACAGCTGCCCGTTGTTCCACTCAAAAATCATTGGCTCTTTTTTATCATAGTATTGTATAAAACCAGCATCATATTTCGATGCCTGAAACGCATATCTCATTGGCGAAATATCCACATACGCCTCGTCAACCCGGGCCATTTTAAAGTTATATTCTTTGTAAATTGTATTAATACTATATGTATTCAGTTCATCAAATGCTTTGTTCTCACTAACACCAAGTATTTGTTCCACAGGAACTCCCGATTTTGTTTTCAATAGAAATCTTTTATTCACATTCTCCGTGTTGCGGTACAAAGTCATATGCCCCAAAAATCCGATTTTGTCATTTTGATTCATAATATCTTCATTGAGGAACTTTCTTAGATTTCCAAAAATACAATCCGACATATCACAATGTCCCCAATAATCATATTCCTTTACATATTCCGAAAAGACATATCCATATGTCGGTTTAAAATCACATAATTTATATGGTTTTTCTATATTCACCTTAAATTTAAACCTGTCCTGAATATACTCTTTCATTTCCTGAAAACTCATATATTCAACCTTTACATTTTCCGGATAACAATACTCTGTATGGTCATCAGTAAAAATAAGCCAATTAATATCTGTATTTTTACTACATGATTGTAACCATAATTCCATATGCTGTTTTGGTAAAGTTCCAAAATACGGGCATATAAACACTATACTTTTCATTTCTTCTCTCCACATCAGTTTAGCTCAATTTATTCATATGATGTCTCATCATAAGCGTATTGGGGATAATTGCAGTTAAAATCGGTTTAAGCGCCCATATCCGTTTAAGGTATGGTATATGCAGTTTTTTATATCCATTCCAGTATACTTTCGAGGTCTGGATTCCTGCAGACAGGCTCCGTTTTTTATAATCTGTCCTGCCTTCCCGATATTTATATAATACCTCCTGCATATTATATCCCCTGAATCCTTTTTCAAAAAACCGAATCCACAAATCCAAATCTTCAGCCCGTACAGTTGCTGCACTTGATGTATATCCACCTAAATTATCGTAAACACTCTTTTTCATCATTATGGTAGGATGTGCAAACGGAACATCCCTAATAAGTACCTGTTTGTCTGGATATTCTATACTTTTTCTAATCCCTTTATCACCATTTTCATCAAATACCATTCTGTTGCATCCTGTCACATCATACTCTGAATGTGATTCCAGAAACTCTACCTGTTTTTCTAAACGATCTGGCATACTTATATCATCCGCATCCATCCGGGCAACATATTTTCCATGTGCAACCTCAAGACAACGATTTAGTGATGCTGCCAATCTCATATTTTTCTCATTATGCAAAATATGAATGCGTTTATCATTTTTCTCGTATTTCTTTAAAATTTCCAGTGTATGATCGCTCGAACAGTCATCACAGATAATAAACTCCCAATTTTCATATGTTTGTTTTAATATTGACTCCATACAATCATAGATTGTATTTTCACAGTTATATGCTCCCATAATTATACTTACTAAAGGTGTACTCATCTGTCATCTTCCTTTTTCTCTATATCTTTTAATGCGCCAAGTAAAAATCTTTCTGATTCTTTCTGTAAGTTTTTTCTTTTTATGTTTACCTCAGAAAAATCAATGTCATAACAAACATTTTTTACAGTTCCTATCTGACTAACGATCCTATCCTGCAGACCTAATTCTGTTAACAATGATTCCATCCTGCTAAACCCTGACTGATGTCTGAAATCTTTTTCTGTTTTTCCTACTGCAAATGATTTATTCAAATTAATACACAATGCCATTCCATGAAATGAATTTGTAAATACAAATTTTGCATTCATAATAAGATTCACAAAATCATATGGTCCATAATTACAGTAATCGAATACAAGATTAATAATCTTATATCCTTTAAATACCTCTTGTACCTCCTTTATATAATGTCTAATATATTCGTCATCTCCTATGAAATAGGTTAAAATGTATTCATCATCTATTGATAAATCCGATTTCGTCCCAAATTCTTTCCACTCCTGCCCACTAAGCAAAAAAGTAGGATCAATTACAACTTTAATATCCCTGTCACTAATTTTTTGTAATAAATTTTTTCCCATTTTCTCGCGGACAGACAAATACGGTATGGCATCAATTCTCTGTTTTATAATACGTTCCTGTTCATGTGTCAGATTACTCACACCTATACTTGGTGCATAAGCAATTCTTCTTTCTTCCGGCGCAAACTGCAAATAATATGTATCATCCATATCACAAAATTGCGGATTCCATATCTGATCACTTCCACATATATAAGCATCATACTCAGGACATTCCTTCCGTATTTGTGAATATGTTTTATACTCTGTTCCATTTGTTGAATATTCTTTATTCCAAAACTCCTGAAACTTCTTATTTCTTGTTTTTAGTTCTGTTTCATATTTTAACTGTTCTCTTCTTTTCTTTCGCTCATTTTTTATAATAGATATTCTTCCAATCGGATTGTTGAGTATCTTTTCCGCTTTTTTTATCCAAAACCCTATACCCTGTTTTTTTCTATTTTCAAGATATCCATTGATTGAATAATCTATAATCTCCGCCTGATATCCCTGTTTTTTTAAATACTGCTGCAGTGCATAACACTGGCATACCGCCCCAAAGCTATAAACCTTATGAAATGTTATAATTCCAACTTTCATTTCCTTTTCTCCTCGATAAGTCGTCCCAATAGCTGTTCCAACTGTTCTACTTTATCCTTTATTTGAAAATGTTCCAATGCAAACACCGCTCCGGCATTTCCTAAAACCTGGCACAGCTTTTCATTTGCTGCCAATTCCCGTATCCAATATGCCATATCCTCTGCGTCTTTTACAATTTCGCCACCCGGGAAATATTTTACGCACCCAACGTCTGTTGAAATAAAAGGAACCCCTGCTGCCATCGTCTCAACAATAGAAATTGGAAATGCCTCCCACCTGCTTCCTAATAAGTAAATATCTGCTTCTGAAACAATCCCTGCTATCTCACTTCTTGGAATTTCAGTATCAAATACTACATTCTTGTTTGTATGATACTGTAAATCCAATTCCTCTTTGCGTTTCAAAAGACATTCATAATATGCATTCTTTTCACTGCCAATAAATCTTAATTTCCATTCATTTGAAATGTCAGCTTTATAAAATGCCTCCAGACATAGCATCTGATTTTTTCTTTCACAATAATTTGCAACACTAACCATTGTTTTACTATGTTTTTTTTCTGCATCGTCTTTTCTAAAAAAAGCATCCTCTGCAGCATTTTCAAAAATAACGCTCTGTATTCCATAGTGTGTTTTAAAAAATATGTTTCCATGATCGAATTCATGCAGTTGTGTTACAGCATCATATTTTTTTAAATTATTTCTCTGCGTCGTATAGAGCCATCCCCATCTGATATTATTCCATAACTTTGACGCAAAAGCTGAAACAGATGAAACATCTGACTTTTTCCATTTAAAATCGATAATTCCATGCAGATATAATATTTTTGTACACTCTATTTTATCTAAAACAGGAAGTACCCAATCAGTTCTCGCTGTCTGTGTACATACATTAATAATAATGTCTGTTTTTTTCGAGAGCTCTATTATCTTATGCTGATACTTTCTTTTATCTCCCCGATGAATCGCATGCACCGTTATAATATCGTCTCTGTATATTTTTACTCCATGATATTCTTCATCCAAAGGAGCACCATCACATGAAGATGTCATTACCAACACCTCATGCCCTTTTTGGGCAAGTCCTTCTGCCAGGTACTGTGTAACAACAGACACTCCGTCTTTATATGGATAATAAGTATTCACTGTAAAAATAATTTTCATTACGATTTTCCTTCCCTGCCCCTGTTCATCACTCTTTGTAACTCACTTCTCATCTTATCATATAAGGTTATGATCGTTTTCCTATACATAACAACCTGCAATACAATACAAATTACACTGACCAGTATCGCTGCTCTCTGCTGAATTACTGCAACAATCTCTATCGCCAGAATCGTTCCACTTGCCAGTAATCGTCCCATTTTCAAATTGATTTTCACATACTTTTGGGTTCCAATCATATAATATATCCAGACTGCAATGCAAGTCAATGCTGTCGCTAAAGCTGCTCCCTGTATTCCCATGTATGGGATCAATATAATATTTAACACTATATTGATCAGGGCTCCTGCTAACGTTATCAACATTACACTTACATTTTTTTTCAAAGCAATATAAATGCTCGAAAAGAATCCAGACACCTGATTTGCAGCTCCCCCAACAATTAACAACGGAACATAAATCCATGCATCAGAAAATGCATCACCTACCAGCGGTCCCATAATTACTTTTGTCACAGCTATCAATAAGGCAGATCCTAAAAATGCCAGACAACTGTATAATTGCCAAATACTTTCATAAAATCCCTTATCTTCATTGTTTTCGTATGCCGTAATAGATGACAGCGACCATGCCTGCAGAAAGACGCTAAAAAATGTTGTCAATAAAAGTGGTATTTTGTTTGCCACAGAATATATCCCAACTGCATCCTCCCCCATGAGAAATTCCAATACATACCTGTCACTGGAGTTTGTGATCCACCAGGACATTGCATTGACAATCAGAGGTATTGAAAACAACACCATTTGCCTGAGTAATCTGACATCTATTCTCCTCCACTCAAAATACTCATAGAGTTTTCCACCAAATGTCAAAAATATAATCGAGCAAAAATCTGCAATAATCGCAGCTTCTATATATCCTGCCGTCCCTCTGTGTAAATTGATCAACAGGAATAAGTTTGCCACAAATAATATAATTGTATAAAATATATTATCCAGCGAAAATATTGTGATTTTATCCAATGCCTTTGAAAAAACCGAAAAATTTCTTCTCAATGAATCAGCTAACAGCAACAGACATAAATATCCCTTCCATTCATTTAAAGAACTCTTTCCCAATGGAATAAAATAAATAATCAAACTCACTATCAGTACACCCAGCACTGTAACCAGCACTGATATCGCAAATACCTGTTTCTTGTCTTTGTCTTTTTCCAAAGCAAACCTTAACAGTGCACTTGTTATAGATAATGATGCTAGTGGCAGAAGTAAACTTACCGTGCTGACAATCAGTTCTGCTACTCCAAGTTCTGCCGTAGTCATATATGTTGTATAGACCGGAAGCAAAAAAAACATGATTACTTTCGCTCCTAAAGTCCCCACTCCAAATGCAATTGTATTACTCAGTAATACCCTTTTTTCATTTTTTTTCTGCATAACTACCTCTTAATATAACTTACCGTTTCAACAACTTAATTATTTTTGCTGTTATTTCAGGTCCCACCAACCGTTTTACCTTTTCTTTCCAGGTATCCAGTGTATCTATTGTCTGTAATGTCTGCTCCGAAATTCCCTTTTCTTTATACTTGTCAAAAAATATTTCCCTTTTTGCATGACACGGAGTACTTCTTCTAAAATGTAAGTTTCCTGCAACTGCTTCTTCTTTTGGACGCTGTATCACATAAAAATAATCTTTTACTTTTTCCCATACAGCTCTCCCTTTCGCTGAATTGATCCACAATAAAGATGGATATTCCATTTTGCGCTCTGAATCGGCAAGCCCCCAAAAATCTCCTAATGTAATATCTGCCCTTCTCTTTACTCCAATGAAATGACAATCATAGCAATTTTCTCTCAAGATTACTCCTGCTTGAAATGCTCTGTAATACCAATCTTTCATTGGATCGTCAGTTTTATATTCTGTTCCATTTTCAAAATTGATTTTTATATTTTGAGCACGTTTTCCTGCCTTATTTCGAAATGTCATTCCGCATACATTACTCGCATGACTTTCTTCCATCCCTTTTAAATAATCAGCAAACACTCCTGGTGATGGAACACCATGGCATACCAGTTCACATGTCACTAATTTTTCATATTCCCTTCCCAGATATCCTCTTAACCCGGCAATTTGACACGGTGTTCCCGAAAAAAGAACCCATTTCCCATCCAGCAGATCTTTTTTGGCTTCAGTATAACAACTTCCAATATAACTCTGCACATACTTACTTCCACTTAGAGCTTTCAATGATTCTGCTTTATCTTTTCTGCAGTGTACTGCCTCAAACCTTTCATTCCACGCAGCCCCATACACAGTACCATCATTCTTCACGATCCATTCCCCTAATGCCCGAAAAACACCACCGGAAGAACTTGACTCACGTACTGTTTCATTTTTGTTCCAAACTGCATACACTTCAGGTTCATCTTCAAAAACAGATATTTCATTCTCCATCGGACATACTCTCGTGCATGCTCCACAATTTACACATTTTTCCACATTAACCGTTGGATACCAAAAACCATCTGATTCCTTTTGCATTTTAACCGCATTCTTTGCACAGATCTGAACACATGCCATACATCCTGTACATTTTTTATGTTCACATAACATTTTTTCATTCCTCATATTCTTATTCGATGTCTTATATGCCTTTCTTTTACTCCTACATCAAAATAAAACACTATAGCAAGTGGCAAAATTCTAATCCATACATATTGACATATGATGGCAAGATTTATGATTGTTCCTATTGTCAGTACAACAGTCATATAATAGAAAATATATTTCCAGGTAAGATATGCATTTTTCTCCGCCTTCCGCTCAAATAACATCCCTGCCACCGATAATACCGCATTCCAGATTACCACCCCCAAGTATGACATACACATATACGCCTGTCCACTAAATGGACATACCTGATCCGAGGATTCTATCATGCCATAAATTGTTTTATTAAAATACCATCCAGACTGATCTGTCATCGAAAGGAAATGATTCAACACAGGAAAGTTTCCCAAAATATCATTTAATGCTGTATGTAATGAAATGACTCCCCTATAATTTTCTTTTGTCTGAACCGCATATGCTATATTAGTAGGTCCTGCAAAATATGAATTTAATGTTTTATAATTTATGATCCTTAAGAAGGACTCTGCCATCCCATCTGCTTCCAGATATGCAAACTTTTCTAATGTAAGTGCTAATATTCCTATTACTCCAACAAGAATTACTCCAGCCTGCATTTTTTTCTGATATTGACTATACATTTTTTCAAGTATTATATAACCAATCAGCAGGTTAATCACTAATCCCCATCTTGATATTTCTCCGGTCGACCCAATTGCACTTTCTAAACAAAATACCAGCCATGCTATTACGGAAACCATACATCGAATGCTTTCTCTTCTTATGATTCTGCTTACCTTTATTGCACTAATAAATCCCAGTATCCAGACTGCTACTGCCACCCTGTAAATCATAACATATAACGTGTTCTGAACCTGTATATATCCCATAAACCGTTTTAATACTCCAACAAGCCCGGGATGTATTATGATTAACAAAAAACCAATTACAGCAATACACACATTTGTCATCCCCAATGGTTTTATTTCAGTTTCAGTTTTTTCACTTTCTTTATATATTTTAGGAGCTGCAACTCTAATGCTAAGAAAAATTGTTATCATTTCCAATGCCATTATCAATATAACTCTCGCATTTTGAAACAAAATCGGAGACACATATCTCAAAAGAATTTTCCCATCTCCCAAATCATATCCATCATTCAAAATATAGTATGCAAATGGTAATATAACGTAACGTATATAGGCGCAAAATACAATAATCTTTACAGCTATCTTTTCCGTATATTTTTGATTATATATACAACTACAAAAACACAGCATATAAAGGGCCGGTAATATCCATACCCCTTCTGCCGTGCTCATGTCTAAACATATTATCATCACACCCAGTGTTGACAACATAAAAAATATATCTATAAACTGCTGCATATTCCGTTTATACTTCATCTACTTCTCCATTTTAAGTAACTGTAACTTTCTCTCATCATAAAATATAAATTTCCAGTTTGGATACGTTTGTTCCAATACAGACTCTATGCATGCCCTTCTTGTAGATTCACAATTATATGCACCCATAATAATACTCACCAATGGCTTCATTATGTCTCCTGTAACAATCTTTTACGATCAGAAAAAATATGCTCAAACAACCCTCTCTGTTCAAATTTAGCAACTGCAAAATCATAGGCATTATTCCCAAATTTATTTCTCATATCATCCTGTTCATACAAAGAGTACATTGCAGTTTCTAAGTCATCCGCACTACCTTTTGTCACAACCAGTCCGGTTGTATCTTTTTTCATTGCATCCGTCGGTCCTGGAATATCACTGACAATAACAGGTAGTCCCATCGCCTCAGCTTCTACAACAGCGCTTCCAAACCCTTCCCGATAACTTGGTAAAACATAAATATCACTTGCTGCTAAATATTTTTCCACTTCATTCGTAAAACCACAGTAAATAATTCTCTCTTCCCCAACAGACCAATTATACAAATCTTCTTTTAAAGATCCAGTATTCTCAGCATCTCCGACCATCAAAAGATAGATATCTTCCTTCTTCGCAAAAATTTTTCTTGTCGCTTCCAAAAGTTCGTTTATTCCCTTATCTCTGGTAATTCGTCCAATAAATATAAAGACTTTTGCTTCATCAGGAATACTATATTTTGTACGTATCTCTCTTCTCCATTCTTCTTTATGAGTTATATTAAATTTCTCAATATTAACCCCGCTTGCACTCCCATTCCATATAACAGATCCTTTGTTTTCCGGATACAGCCCCTCTGCATGGCTAAAATTTAAATTGCCAAAGCTGTCTGGTTCTATCCACGTTGACAATTTACACACTAGTTTTTCTTCCGCTTTAAAAACCGCTCTTTTTAAGCCATGAAATCCTACATATGCAATTCCCCATTGACAGTATAGTCGTACCGGTACACCTGCCATAATCCCTGCTATAGATGCATAACAGGACGCATTTGGTGTTGAATATTGTATCATATCGAACTTTTGTGTCTTAAAGATTTTTTTTATCTCCAACATTGCTTTGAGACCGCCAAAACTTATTCCTCTTTCCATTGCTACCGGATAAAAATGTATATACGATGGCAATGTAGCCTGAAATTGTTTATCCTCATTACAGATAAAAGAAATATCATAATTTCCTTTTTCATGTAAATACTTTGCTGTTTCCACCACAAATGCCTTTAATGTGATTGAAACAGTAGTAATAAAGCATATCTTTTTCATGTTCATCTACTCTCTTTTCCGATTGTTCCCTGAAATGGTTCCATTGTCACTGATGACGCACTACTAATTCCTTCATGAGTTAATACAGTTTTTACTGTTTTGAAAATTATTTTTACATCTCCCCAAAATGTAATATGTTCCACATATTTTACATCCCACTCAAACTTTTCTTCCCAGCTGATGCTGTTTCGTCCGTTTACCTGTGCAAGTCCTGTAAATCCAGGTCTGACATCATGACGATGTTTTTGTCTCTCATTATACAGCGGAAGATAACGGACTAACAGCGGTCTTGGTCCAACAATACTCATATCACCCTTAACAATATTAAAAAGTTCCGGCAGTTCATCCAGACTTGTGCTTCGAAGTGTCTTTCCAAATTTTGTCAGACGCACTTCATCCGGCAAAAGTTCCCCGTTCTCATCTCTCTCATCTGTCATGGTGCGAAACTTATACATATTAAATATCTTTTCATTTTTTCCCGGACGCTGCTGTTTAAACAATACCGGACTTCCAAGTTTCACCCTGACTAAAACAGCTACCATTAACATCACCGGACTTAAGATAATACTTGCAATCAGTGACAATATAAAATCCAGTCCACGCTTTATATATTTTTGATACATATTTTACCTCTTCTGTGACACTCCAATTTCTGCTATTTTGCATCATGAAACTTAATTGGTTTTGCAGGATTTCCTACTGCTGTACAGTCAGATGGCATATCTCTGATTACAACCGAACCAGCACCAATAATTGTTTTTTCCCCAATATGTATTCCCTGAATAATATGACTGCCTGTTCCTAATTCTGTTTCGTCACCAGCCTCTACACATCCTGAAATATTCACGCTGGGATATACGGTAACATAAGAATGCAACACAGCATCATGCCCCACAGTACAATCAAGATTAATAATATTAAAGTCTCCTATCTCAATATCAACTGTCATTATATTACCTGCACAGATAATATTACCTTTTCCCATGCAAATACGTTCTGACATCTGAACGGACGGGTCAATCACATTTGGGAACTCCAGGTTTTCATTATCAATAATTTTATCAATTATCTTTTTTCTGGTTTTCGACGAACCCACTGCACACACAACAGCTAACGGTTCTTTTGTCTCGATTAAATATGTAATATTTCCCAGTACTGGCAGACCATCAACAATCGTTCCAACAGCAACTCCATCATCAATATATCCAAGTAAATTCCATTGTTCTTCTTTTTCGTTCATACGTTCTAACAGCCACTGCACTTCACGTCCAAAACCGCCGGCACCAATAATCACAATATTTTTCATTGATAAAATAACTCCATTTCTACCCTAACTCATTTAATACCAGTGGATTTCTATTCGAACACACCACCTGTCTCGTTTTTCTGTTTATGACAGGTCGTTCCTGTTTTTGAACTACCTTGACATAATAAATTAAATCGCACATATCCTGTGGTTTTTCCTTGCTTTTCGCATATAATTTTTTCGCCAAATCTCTTTCGTGACTGTTTCCACCTTTTGGTATCTGCTGCCTGTTCGGACTCACAATGCAGGCTATAACTTTATTCCGCCCCTTTAATAATGATTTAAACTCATCTGAGTTTTCAACATTTTCAACCGTTCTCAATACTTGCTCTAACGCCGCATTAATCACAGCCCCTTTCAACTCTATCAGATAAAAACTGCCATCCGGGCTCTCTGATACAGCAAAATCTGCTTTTTTGATACCATGACTTACATCATTTATAATGCCTTTATCCACAATAATCCTATAACAATCCTGTCTGTCCCTGACAATTATTTTGGTCTGATCATCCTGCAATTCAATATTATCTCCGGCTTCAATATATAAAAAACACCTCTTGTACTTATCTGGTACGTTCAATCCTGTTCCTCCACCTCGTATAACCTTGTATATAATTCATTATTGATATCTGAAACTTCATCGATCAATTCTGTATACAATTCCTGTTCCGTTTCCATAATCAGATTTTCAACCTTTGTATGCCCTTGCTCACAGATAAGCTTTCCTGCATATATTTCTCCGGGTTTCACAGATGTATATTTTCCAACAATCCTGTCTACTTTCTCTTTCTTGTTTTCATTCTCTGCAATTTTTCCAGCATAACACAATGTATTCATGCATGTCAGTACATACGGACTATGCGTAGTTACCACAACTGTGCTTCCCGTAAGATTTGCAAACCGTACAATAAAGTTAACTACCTTCCTCTGTAGTTTCGGATACAAATGTGCTTCCGGCTCCTCAATGACCACAAACGATTTTTCCTCCCGCAGCAACAGAATATAGATCTGATTCAGCAGCCATAACACTTCCTGCTGACCCGACGAAATAAAGTTTATAGGAATACGATAGGAATCGTCTAATACAAGATATTCCTGTCCGTCATTATAATAGTAATCTCCTTTAAGATCCTGCTGTAATTCTTTTACCATTGTATCAATTGAGAACTTTCGTTCCTGTCTTGCATAATATTTATGTGCCTGTGCAATTCCACCGTCAAATCTAGGCTGTATATTCTCGATAAACTGCATAAAATTACGATTCACCAGATCAAGCGCTGTATAATCCAGTTTTGTCTTCTGGCGAGACATCAATGTCAGCATGCTTCTCCCCGCTGGAATATAATATGTTTCCATATCATCTTCAAAAATATGGTTCATCTGCCTCTGAATATCATTATGAAGCTGTATCCTCTCAGAGGTAATATACGAAAATGTTAAACTTTCTGACTGTCTTTTATAAAAATCAAACGATTGTTCTTCCAGTTTTTTTACTTTTTTCCTCAATGCATCACTATACATTACCTGTAAATATTTTTTACCTTTTACTACACCAATGCCTACCGATATTGAAATCTCATCTGTAAAAAAATATTCTGCATGCAAATCATTCGGTAAATTCCAGCTATATCCAAACAACTGAACAAAAATATCTTTTACAGTGGCATTGAGTGCTTTTGGAAAATGCTCCTGATCTAACGCATATCCTGCAGTCGAGATGCGAAATAAATACTCTATAATCTCGTTTTTAACTAATCTGAAAAAATAAATTGCCTTGCATATGGTGCTTTTTCCCGTTGCCTGTTCACCGATCAGCACATTTACATGCTTAATATCCAATTCAAATTTTTCAATTGCTCCCAGTTTGTCAATTTTTAATCTTCCCAAACCCGTCTCCTATATTTTCTTCTACTACTCAAAACATCCCCTGATCACACGGATAATCACATCCTGCTGCTCCGCAGTCATCTTATTATCGCTCGGCAGGCACAGTCCTCTGTGAAATATATCCATTCCGACATCAAGCGGTCTTCCATCTTTCCCGACTGCTCCGCCACTGATATATGCGTTTGTCTTTGCCCTGCCATTTCCTTCCCTGGTCACAAAGCCATTCATGCGGTAGATCGGCTGCATATGCATTGGCTTCCAGATCGGTCTTCCCTCTGCGTTGATCGAAGCGATTGTGTCAAGGATCTCTGTCGGACAGCTTTTTCCATGCTCTGGAATGAAAAGCACTTTCTGCTCTCCCCGGACCTGTCTGCACATTGCATCCGGTTCAATGATCATGCAGCTCAGCCAGAAGTTTGGCACGCTGTTTGCAGCATCAAACGGATTCATGGATACCGGCAGACCTTTCAGTCCTTCCCTGTATCTTTCATAGATTGCTTTCTTCTGTGCAATGTGTTCCTCTAAATACGGGAACTGTCCTCTTACAACACCCGCGATCACGTTGCTCATTCTGTAATTATATCCTACTTCTTCGTGCTGATACCACGGTGCGTTTTCTCTCGCCTGCGTAGACCATTTTCTGACCTTGTTTGCATCTTCCTCACAGTCGGTAAGGAACATTCCACCGGAGGAACCTGTTATGATCTTGTTTCCATTAAAAGAGATCGCATTAAAATCACCAAATGTTCCCGTCTGTTTTCCCTTATAAGATGCTCCCAGTGATTCTGCCGCATCCTCAATGATTTTTGCACCGTGTTTATCTGCAACTGCTTTCAGTTCATCGATCTTTCCAGGTGTACCATATAAATGCGCAGCCACGACCAGTTTGACATCCGGATATAGTTCAAATGCCTTCTCCAATGCCTTCGGATCCATGTTCCAGGTATCATACTCCGTATCGATAAATACCGGTACACCGCCTTCGTATGTGATTGGATTTACTGTGGCAGCAAATGTCATATCGGAGCAAAAAACTTTATCTCCCGGTTTTACCCCCGCGAGTTTTACAGCCATATGAAGTGCTGCGGTCCCTGCCGATAATGCCACCGCATATTTACAGCCAACTTTCTTAACGGCAAGTTTCTCAACTTCATTGATATTTTCCCCTACTGTAGACATCCAGTTTGTTTCATATGCCTGTGTCAAATACCGTAATTCATCTCCATGCATTGTTGGTGACGATAACCAGACCTTACTTTCAAATGGTGTAATTGTTTTTGCTTCATTTCCTAACATTCCACGAATCCTCTTTTTATTTACTTATTTCATTGGTGTATAAGTCGGTACAATCTCCTGTACAACTCTGCGGATATCATCTGGCTCCTGCACCACATAATCTCTTAAATCATTCAGCTGCTGCATAAATTTTTCTTCATCCATCTGGATCGGCTTTCCAATATGGATCAGCTTATTCTCAGTATCCTGCATTCCCTCTTCTGCCATCAGCATCTCTTCATACAGCTTTTCACCCGGTCTTAAGCCTGTAAATTCAATCTTAATGTCATCATCCGGTTTGTGCCCGGACAACAGGATCAGGTTTCTTGCCAGATCTACGATCTTGACCGGCTCTCCCATATCAAGGATGAATATCTCTCCGCCTTTTGCATATGCTCCCGCCTGAAGCACTAAAGAGACTGCCTCCGGAATCGTCATGAAGTAACGGATGATATCCGGGTGTGTCACTGTTACCGGACCGCCTGCCTCGATCTGTTTCTTGAATAACGGAATGACACTGCCGTTACTGCCTAATACATTGCCAAAACGAACTGCCACAAATTCTGTGTCAGAATGTCTGTTATAAGTCTGAATGATCATCTCACAGATACGTTTGGTTGCCCCCATGATATTTGTAGGGTTAACTGCCTTATCCGTGGAGATCATGACAAAACGTTTTACTTTCCATTTATCAGCTGCCTGAACGACTTTCCAGGTACCAAGCACATTATTCTTGACCGCCTCATTCGGACTGTCTTCCATCAGCGGTACATGCTTATGTGCTGCTGCGTGATATACAATGTCCGGGCGGTATTTTTCAAAAATCATATCCATACGTTTTGTATTTCGTACAGAGGCGATCAGAACAACCAGGTTCAGCTCCGGGTAATTTCTGCGCAGCTCATTCTGAATATCGTAAGTCGTATTCTCATAGATATCTACCAGTACAAGCTGCTTTGGATGATGGGAAGCGATCTGTCTGCAAAGCTCACTTCCGATGCTTCCGCCGCCTCCAGTCACCATAATCACTTTATTTTCCACATAGCCAAGAATGGAATCGAGATCAACTTCGATTGGATCTCTTCCCAGTAAGTCATTCACATCTACATCTTTTAACTTTGCAACACTCACATCTCCATTGACAAGCTGGTAGATTCCCGGCAGACGTTTCATTTCACAGCCTGTTTCCTTACAGATATCAAGAATTCCTTTGATCTCTTTCTGTGAAACTGCCGGCATTGCGATAATGATCTCATCTACCGCCAGTTCCTTTGCAAGGCGCGGGATCTCATAGCGGTTTCCCATAATCTTAACACCATGGATAAAACTTCCGATCTTATCTCTGTCATCATCGATCACACACACGACTTTTTTCTGGATATGACGGCTGTTACGAATCTCCTTGATCAGGACATTTCCCGCCGCACCTGCTCCGACAACCATCACACGACGCATCTCTGCCGCATTCTCTCCACGGATATACCCGACAATCCAGCGAAACGCCCGGTAAAAATAGCGGCTCGCAAAAATCAGTACGATCAGATTCATGGTAAATAACAGCCAGTAGCTTCGCGGCATCCTCACATCAATCAGTGCATAAAACACGATCTGGAATCCTCCAACTACACACCCTGCCAGTACGACATTTATCAGTTCAACTGCACCCGCATAAGTCCATAAACTCGAATACAGACGGAATACATAAAATACGAGAATGGTCACAATGATCATGATCCAGTTGTATCTGCGATATGGATTTAAGAACTGTTCCGGTATCTGTGACGGTTCTAATTCGAAGCGCATTAAAAGTGCCAGATATCCCGACACACTGACCGCTATTATATCGTATATGATCAATAATAGCTTTTTTAATAGTAACTGATTGTCCCTGATTATCTTTTTCATCCTTATATGTTCCTCAGTTCATTTAATATTTGTATTTAGCCTTTTTAATCAAAGTCTATCTACTATATAATATAATACTACAATACAAAAAACAAGAGTTTACCTGCTTCTCTTACTTTCAAAAAAATAATTTCCATTCATCAAATACATCCACCACACAATCGGATGCTGTAATTGTATGGTCATATTTCCCGTAACACATGAAAACACATAAATGATATTTACCGATAATAAAAAAATATTTTTTTTTCTGACAGATTCAGTTATCACATATATTTGAAATAATATAAATGGTATTAACGTAAAAGTTCCATAACGATATGCCATCTCCAAGTATCCATTATACGCCTGAACCTTTTTTCCATATACTTTTACCGGCTCTACACTGCCTGTTGCTCCCAGTTTTCTAAGATAATTTTTCTGAATCGTTCGAATATTTAAAGTATCCTGCGACTTTAAATCTACAAACTGATCTGGGAATGCTGACTGATACAGTGCCAGTTCATCTGTGGAAAAACTACTGATCCATGTTTCATTCTCAATTGTCACATCGGTTCTCAATATCTCTGGCACACATTTTATAGATATATGAATTCCCAACGTTACGAGAAAAGCTACTCCTATTGCAGTAACCAAAATAATAATTTCTCTTATGTGCAGCATTTTATTTATTATGGCAATCTTCCACATATACCTTGCCATGATCATCAAGTATAATGTACTAATTATTCCAATTACAATCCATATCGCTGCTGTTCCTGACCGGATTGCCATAAAAAGTGAAACTGCCGTTCCTGTAATATATACTAGCATGGAACGCGATATCTTTCTTCTTCGTAATTCCCAATATATTTCTGTCAGGAATATTACATACATCAATAATGAATATACCGCAAATGACTCTGCATCATGAAACATTCCATGATAATACACAGAGATTCTTTTTTTCCGAAAAAAAATACAGCAGATTATAACAATTAAAAAATCTATCTGCATTGCTGTCATTGCCTCATGCACTACACATATCGGTTTTTTCATTTGATTCCAGCAACAAATAAAAAAACCTCCTGCCAAGAGCATAATATATCCTGTAAATTTTATTCCTTCACCAACTATTATATCTGAAATAATAACCAGAACCCACAATGCCATCCATGCTGCACTCGCAGGACTATCCCATATTCTATTTCGAGTTTTTTTTTCTATACACAATCCCCCAAGTGTCATAAGCAGCACCGTACATAGGAGTGCAAACCATTGATAATATTTTTTGTCCGTCGCTATCCCGCTAAAATCACCCCATATTACCCAAAGAAATAATATGGAAAATATTGTTCTGCGCCATACACTTCTGCCTTTGTATTTTGTATTTCTTGTTTTCTTCCCAATAATATATGTTTGTACTTCATAATTTATCGCACAGAACAATTTTCTAAAAAAAAATCTCTGACTTTTCTCTTTTTTATTGCTTTTATAAATGAGAAGAAACGCAAGAATGTATCCAAACATGGTCAAAATTATAAATATCTTCACAAACGCATCTTTGTCCATGGCATATAACTCACTTCGAAGCTGCATAGAAGCTATTGAAATTATACTTTCAGGTTCCGCCTTAATGCGAATTCCCATTCGATACATTTCAATATCCCCATACAACACAATCGTATTCTCTCCCAGTTGAAACGTCACTGGCTGTTCCGCAATAATTGCCCCCTCTTTATCATAATAAACAATTATCCCTTCTGTACTTGCAGAACTCATTTTGTCTATTGTAATACATAGGCATTTCCATGCTCGCATTTCTTTATTTAGATTGTACTTATGTGTAGATACTTTTTTTTGTAATACAAAATATTGATTTACTTCATCGTAAAACCACGTATCTGAAAATTTTGTAAGTTCATCCTGTGAAAAATCAAATACTTCAACCCCTAAATAATTTTGCAGATTTGTTCCATATCCGGTTTTGACTGCTGCCAGTGATGCAGCAACTATGACTACAATAACCATACAAGTTATAGCCTGCATAATAATGTTTTTTTCATTTAATTTTTTTATCAATGATTTTTTCATCATATTCCTCTGCCATATTTCCCATAAACTGTTTTCCCATCAATAAATATAAAAGAAACCAGTCTAATCCAAGAAAAGCATATTCCACATTTTCAATCAGCAAACGCATGCATACTGATACAGTAATTAAAACTATTAATAGTCCTCCTCGTTCGCCTTTGTTGAAACTTTTCCAGGTTTTTATCAAATTAATCCCTATCATCATCATATATGGAATCATTACATATACACCATACCGATATAGTATCATCAAGAAACCACTATGTGGTTTTGCTGAAATTTGCCCCCACAAAGTAAGTCCTTTACTTTCATGTCCAAATAAATTTGTTTCACGAAAATATGCTTTCCAAAAATAATCTCTTCCTGATAATACTTCTGTCAGCGATCCCTCAAACATTTTATCAATTGCATGATTTTTGCCAATTGTACTTTCAATACCTGTTTCTGATGCATAAACTGTCTGTGTAAAAATACTCTTATATTTTTCCTTCTCCATTGCATAATCTTTTTCAAATTGTATCACTGTATTACATCTATACGATAAATTATGTAGACACCAGTCTATTCCTAAATAAGTTGGAATGAATAATACAACACACATTCCTGCCAGCATCAAAATTTTTATTGGTTTTCTTCTTGCTTTTATCTGCTGTAAAAGAAAAATTGCTATACAGATGGGCAACACATAAAGACCTGACGCGCTCTGAGTTTTCCACAAAAAACTCACAGCAATATTACCCCAAATCAATGTTGGAATAAATTGATAAATCTTTTTTTCTTTTTCCAGTTTACAATCAATTATATATATCCATATAATACATACAATTGCTAAATCTGCTCCAAATGTAATAGAGTTAAAATATACACCTGCATAACGTATGCCATCTTTTTCCGGTCTGCAAAAAAAACAAAACACTATATCAACTACATATACAAGTAGTACCGCATCAACCAGATTTTTAACTAATCTCATTTTGTCTTTCATATTATTCCACATAAAAAACAAAAATCCCATCGCAAAAATCATAATGTATCCTACCCACGCATAGCGCTTTGGAACCAAAAAGTCAGAGATGCAGGCCATAGTCCATAAGGCAAACCATGCACCTGCAAGCGGATTTTTCCAATTACATAATTGCGTTTTTTTCTCATAACAAAGTAATGCGATTAATACAATAAAAACAGCTGCCACTACCAACTGGTAATTATATGTACTTTTTGTATGATACCAGCCAAGATTTTTTGCCACCTGCATATATAAAAACAATCCTACAAATAAAAGAGTACGAATATTTTTTCTTTTTTTTTCTTCTATATGCAGTACATACTTTCCACATTGATCTCCTACAATGCAAAACAATTTTTGTAATAACTCGATTGGTGCATACCAATCCACCTGAAAATGTATATGATAAACTTTCACTACTGCGCTGATAATCCCTGACAAAATAACATAAGCCAAAAACATTAACGTTGAAATTTTTCCAAACAATGACATCGTAAATGGTTTTTTTCTCTCCATGAACTCGATATTATCTATGCCATAAATATCCCCAACCTCCATGTCATACGTTATTATCATTTTATTAAATGAAATATCCTCTGGCACAAGCAGTTCATTTTCTCCCATATAAAGTGATATATTCTGACTCGCAATCATTTCACCTGTTTCTGAGTAAAAATTAATCTGTGCATTGATATTTTCTTTCTTTCCAGTCTCTGTCACGGTAAAATACATATATTTCCATGCTTTCGGCTCTGTTTTTAAAATTACTGTATTGCATGGATTTTCTGCAGTTATTGTAAAAACATGTGTTGTATAATCATACAGCACATTTTGTCCTGAGGATCTTATATACGATGAATAATAATCATAACATTCTCCTACATCATAAAATTTATCTATATTAATGGATCCAACCAATAACATACATGAAATAATCATGGATGTTATCATTCCAAACATCGCCCAGACAATAAACCGTATATAATTCTTTTTTAAATATTCAGTTCTTAACATTATTTTTATTCGTAATTCCTTTCTGAACTTTCATTATTATACACGGATATATTCCATAAACCCATGCAGTCATAAGTGCACTGCCAATTCCACGTCCAATAATTTTTCCTGTTTTCTTCTGAAAACACCAGATACAGATCTGATTGATATATTCCCTTCCCTGATTATAAATCAAAAATAAAATAAAACTTCCAAAACAAAATATCAGTAATTTTTTCCATAGTTCCTTCGGAACCTGATAATGCAATTTTCTTCTTTCCCATAGCCAGCTCAATAAAAAAACTGTTACCATCATTATTTTTTTAACGATATCCATATAAGTTCTATACATAACATCTTCCATAGCAGCTTCATATGGAATACCAAAACTGATAACAGCAAGAATAACTGTACCGGCAAACACACCCACGGCAAACAAAATATCTCTGTTATTTCCATTTTCAATCCAACCCCATATTTTTTGCATGACTACCATGACCAACACTGCTATCGCTGCTGCAAAAAAAACATCCTGCAGAGTATGCACCCCTAAATAAAGCCTTGAAAATGCCATAAAAACTGTTAACAAAATCATAACTGTGCTTATAGTTCTTTTTTTTCTGTTAGCAAATGCAATTCCTCCATAAATCGAAGCTGCCTGTGACGTGTGTCCACTTGGACAAGCAAAACCAGTAGCACCGGCTTTTGCCGATGCCACTGGTTCTAAACGCTGATCCCGTAAAAAAGGTCTCGGAACTCTTAAAACAGATTTAAAGAACGTATTCAGGATACCTGAAAGATTCAGATAAAATCCCAGTCTGATTCCCATTTCTTTACTAATACACCAATATATTGCCGCTAAAACATAATAAAAGAATTTATCCTCCGCCAAAAAAGTAATATTCAAAAATACCTGATTGCCAAAATGCGTTCTCAATTCCTGAAGTTTGAGCAATATATTAATATCCAAGTTCCTACTCCTTATTATTTGATTTTAACTGATTTTACCTTACTGTCACCAGAGTAGAATGTATACTCTCCTACTTTTACATAAGAACGGACTTTAAAGTAATATGTCTTCTTTGATTTCAGTTTTTTCTGTGTGTAACTCTTTGTCTTGCTGTTTGAAATCGTCTTTACTTCTTTATATTTTCCTTTCTTTGATGTAGACATATAGACAACATATCCAGTTATGCCTGATTTCTTATTCCATGTCACAGTTGCATTTTTTCCTTTTGCTGATACTTTTCCGATTTTAATGGTTCCCGGCTTTGGTACATTGGTCCATTCACCTTTTTTATTAAATTTACATTGATAACCATTAATCTTTACGGTTGTATTCTTCTGCATTTTGCCGCCAGGAGTAAAATCATAATATTTTGAACCGATTTTCTTTAAGCCGGTTACACGACATCCTGTAGACTTGTCAAAATAAAATCTGTGTTTTCCAATTGTCTGGAATCCAGCGACGCGCTTCCCATTTTTTCCAAAATACATCCAGGAATCTGCATCTTTTCCAGACTTTGATTTATTATACCAGGAATTTTTTATCATTTTTCCACTGTTTCCAAAATTATAAACAGCAGAATCAACCGTTGTTATTCCAGTAGCTCTGTATCCTATTGATTTTCCTGATTTTTCAAGATAATATTTACTGCCATCTTTATCTGTAAACCAGCCTGTCTGCATCACACCATTTTTATCAAAATAACGATACTTTGGATTTTTCCTTGATCCGTACTTCTTCCATCCGTCTGTAAAAATCAATCCGGTATCCTTAACTGCATAATATTTTCCTGAAATTTCCGTAATTGGCCAGTCAGCTCCGCCAGTTACAGCAATTCCCTGATTATCCGGGTTCAAATAATACAATCCACCATCCAGCTTCTGAAAACCAGTTAAAATAACGCCGTTTTTATCCACATAGCGTTTGTCATTTCCAAGTTTCACCCATCGATCCACATACAGTGTTCCGCCCTCTCGGAACATGTAATTTTTTCCATCAATAGTGCATATACCTGATTTTCTAAATCCTGTGTTATTATCAAAATAATATTTTTCACCATCAATTGTTTTCCAGCCAGTTGCCATCACTGCTGTTTTCTGTTCATAGTACTGCCAATCTTTGCCTACCTTCAGCCATGGTTTATAGACAAATTTATTATCATTGTCATATCCCCATACCCCGGCATACATAAGTCCACCGGACTGAAAGAAATGCTTCTCTTTCTTTCCATCGCCGTCAAAGTCGACATCCTGTATCCCTGTGATCGGCTTACTGTCGGTTCCTAAATAATAATAATCATTAAAATCAAATGTTGAATTCTTTCCATCATAAGATATACCATAAGACCCAACTGTCTGTACTATACCACACAGCTGTTTTTTCGGACTCTTGGACCGATACATCTTAATTGCACCATTATTTACATCAATGATCAATGTATCTTTCTCATCTTCAACCATATAGCACAGACCATATACACTGGCATTTTGCTTCGAGCTATATGTCATTCTTCTGGTTTTACCATTATCACCATATTCTTCATTTCCGGTATATCCGCCATTCATTCCAAAAGAACATGTCGGTGCGACACAAGCCAGCATAGCTTCTGAATTTGCAGGTGCTATCCCATGATGAGACAGCTTATAAATATCTGCCTTTAATTTACCTGTATTTTTATATTTTTTGATCAGGGCATTTTCTGCCTCTGTTTTGGCATCACCTGCTGACAAAAATACTTTCTCGCCACAAGTCACACGAGCAACAAGTGAACAATTATTTACAAAATCATCGTATGCGCTGTCAGAATCTGCTCCCGTATCATTTTCCTTATCGCCCGGATCTGTATATTTATCTACTCCCACTGGTCCTATAATCTCAAATGACATGCCACCCACATTAAAAGTACTGCCAACCTTTAAATAACTGACCTTAGTACTTTCGTTATTTTTTGCAGATATTCTTTCTATTTTTTCATATGTATCTGAAAAATCAATCTTTCCCTGAAACAGAGATGCCGCCGGTGCATAGATCGTCGTCACATTATATTCACTGGTCAGCCAGTCAAGTGCACCATCTGCACCTACACCACCTGTGTGATCTCCATGAAAATGGCTATAATACAGGGATAATTTCTTTACTCCAAGCTGATCAAGAAGCTTTTTTACACTTGCATATGCCCCTTTTGACTTACCTGCAGTAGAATCTCCCAAATCCATCAAAATATATTCTCCACCGGATTCTAACAAAACAGCATCTCCTGGATTGCCATTCAGATATATGGCATATATCTTCATACTGGATGACGCACCCAAGCTGTTAATTTCTGTAGACTCTATTTCTGTCTCAGCAGCTTCATCAGCTTCTGTCATTTTTTCCGTTGTCTCTGTTACCTCGACAATTTCAGTGTCATCTTCTTCATCCGTCTCCGTCGTTTCCTGTACTTCTGAAGTTTCTGTTACTTCCAACATTTCCGTTGTCGCCGTTGCTTCCGGTATTTCTGTTACCTCTGAAACCCCTGTTACTTTCGAAGTTTCCGTTACCTCCGATGTTTCTGTTACTTCCAACAGTTCAGATTCCTGTTCTTCCGATATAACGGACTGTGTTTCCTTGTTTGCCACTTCGGCAGCATTGACGGGTAAACATGTAGTACATACCATTGCTGCCATACTGAACATTGCGATTATTTTTTTCAGTTTTTTCATAAATGTTCTTCCTCCTTTTTCTGCAGTTAACTTATAAAATATTTTTGGAATAATTCTTTATTTTCTGCATTACTCGGTGTATCGTCAGGTTCCGATATAGTATCCAGCCAGATTCTGAAATTAAAATTATCCCAATATTCCCATTTAGGAACAACTTCATACTTTTCACAAAGCTGATAGTACGCGTTCATTTTTCGTCTCTTACCTAAAACACGCACGACTTTATATATCATATATCCCTTATCTAATTCATCTTTGTACTCGAATTCCAGATCAAATAATTCATAAATATGACCCTCTTTCAAAATACAATTAAATGGAAACGCATCATAAGCCATACCAGAAACTTTTGTTTCATCATCCACCTTAAATATATCAAAAATATAATCGATATATCTTTCTAACTCATCAATCGTATCTCCTAACTTAGGCTGAGAAACAATATAGTCCTTTAAAACAACTCCAGGTATAATCTTTCGTTCCAGCTGTGGATGCACTATAAAATGTTCTGTTTCGATAATATCATTGCTTCCAAGTATTTCACCTTTCATACAAAGTTCCTGTTGTTCATTTAAATAAATTGTTGCCTTAGAAATAAATCCAAATCTCTTTGTATATCTCCAGCACAATTCTCCATCTTTCAATTTTTCTAAATGCTCTTTATATAATTCACTGTCCACTGGGAGATTGCAATTATACTCAGCATTATTCTTCGTAAAAGCATTAATATAATTTCTCGCAAAATCAGGATCTTTTTCTATAAACGCTTTACTGAAAATAATACATCCACGATAGCTTTGTAGATACAGTAACTCTCTGTTTCCAAAATCAAAAGTCTGTGCTATTTTTTTTGTAAATTTTACACCGCATATTCTAACGGTTTTCTGAATAGCATCAATAGATTCTACCGTATATATCTTATTTTTTATTGCCATTCCAGCTGACACCAGCTGTATTTTCCTTTTTTTCAGCCAGACTGCAACCTTCTGAAATCTGTTGGTCATAATATAGGTCTGTATCTTATGATCTAATAACATACCAACACGGCGTCCATATTTCCTTAATTTCTTTTTATCTTTAATAACCTCCAGTTCATTGCTCAGTGTTTCCAGAAATTCCTTACGAAATCCCTTCAACTCTTTTATATCCTGTAATTCATCATATCTTCTCATCAGGAATAACAGCTTTTTCCCTATAAAATCATAATAAGCAGTAGTTCCTGCCAGTTCTCGATTTAAAAACTCCATTTGTTCCTGAAATGAGCACAATTCTCCCGAAAACTTTTTATAATCGAATACATGGACGCTGGAATCTTCTCTTTGGAAATAATAATATGCTACACCAGTCTCAATGCAAAACCGTTTTGCATAGTAACATGCTGGCAGTAAAAATACACTGTTTTCGCTGTGTGACGCACTGCCATTATAAATCTTGTGTTCATGAATCATATCACAATTAAATATCGCGGTCTGATGTTCCGACGTAAAGAACTGAAATAACGGTTTATTTTGCGTCATTCCCGCTTTAATTCTTCCATTCACAGGGGACTGCTGATAACGGATATCTCCATTATCAAAATATGTCACCTTGATACGATCTGCTTTGACAATATCATAATTACCGCTTTTGGCACGCGTATACAAAACCTCATAAAAGTTATCGTCTACCCAGTCATCCGGATCAACAAATGCAATAAATTCTCCTGTTGCTGCATCAATACCTCTGTTTCTTGACTTTCCAGCCCCCATATTTTCTTCATTATATAAAATCTTTATTCTTGGATCTTCTTTTGCATACTTTTCTGCTATTGCAATGGAACCATCTCCGCCACAATCATCAATAAATATCATTTCAAATTCTTTTAATGTCTGTTTTTGCAGAGACTCTATACATTTCGCAATATAGTCCTCTACCTTATATACTGGAATAACAATTGATATTTTCGGTCTGTCTGCCATCTCTAAACTCCTTAATTTATTCTGACTATTTTTATCTTCTTTATTTTCTTTCCATTTTCCGTATTTGTTTTCTTCAATGTAACTTTGGTACCTGCAATTCTTCTCACACCCATAGATGAATGCTTCAAAGTACACCCTTCCAGTGTAAGTTTTGTATTTTTCTCCATTAAGACCTGTGCAATTTTATTTTTTACAAATGTTACATTTTTACACTTTACATTCGTACCTTTGTCCGCAATATAAATTCCACTTCCCTTATTAGATGATATCTGGCAGTTTTTCACTGTTACATCACTGCCTGCTACCGCACTGATTCCCTGATAGCTTTGTTTTTTCATCTTTTTGTCATATCCATTATTTTTTATTACGCCACCATTAATTTTTATTTTGCATTTCTTATAAGTTCCAATTCCGTTTCTTGCATTTTTCTTTATTGTTGTACCTTTCATATACAGCGTACTGGATACAAGTGAAATTCCACACTGTGTATTTCCACCAACATAGCTGTTTTCCAAATTCAAAGTCGAATTTTGTACTCCTATTCCATGTCCACAGTCACCTGATTTCATTTTACTATAATATCCCGATCCATTATTTTTTATGGTACAATCCTCTAATGTTACAGTTGCACCGTTCATCAAAAGTACACCCCTATTAATGCAATCTGATATTATAACTTTTGATAATACAGCCTTTGCAGGTGAAAAACAGGCTCCAATACCAGCATTCGAAATTGTCATATTTTTTAAGCAGATATTACCAGTTCCACGCTGTGCTTTAAATATATTCTGGTTAAATTCTTTCGTACCTATCCATTTTCCTCCGTCGACCAGGATATCATTGCCGATCAACCAAAATCCCAATGCAGCTGTAGTCTTTATAACCGTTTCCTTATCTGCTACAATCGTATTATTTCCTTCTAGCCTTATCTGTGAATCAAGCAGATATGTTCCCTTTGGAATAAAGACAATCGCCTCACTCCCTTCTTGTCTTGCCTCAGTAATTGCATTCTGGAAAGCACTGGAAGAATCTTTTTTTCCTTTCTTATCCGCGCCATACTTTGTCACATCATACACCGTCTTACCTGTATAAGCAGACGGTACATCGACATCAGCTGCAAACATCTGTAAAGGCTGCAATACAGTTGTTGCCAAAATAAGGAGAGCCATCAATAATGTTTTCGCTTTTGTTTTCATTTTCATAACTTTTTCTACCTTTCTTATAATTTATCCTCTAGTTTTTCTTCTATAAGAGTAGACGAAATTCCTTTAGTATAGGGAAAATAAACAATATCCACCCCAACAGCACGGAATTCCTCCTCATATCGTTTCCATTTTTCTGTCCCTTTCCAATCATCTCCTACAAACATTGCATTAAAATGATAACGCTCCCACGCTTCCATTTTGTTCATGTTTACCTGAGGAACTACCTTATCTACCACCTTCAAAGCGGCCACGATCCTTGCCCTGTCTTCATACGGAATCATTGCCGTTTTATTTTTGTAGGAAACAAGTTCATCTGTCGTTACCGCCACAATCAGATAATCGCACTGTGCTTTCGCCCGTTCCAACAAATTAAGATGTCCTACATGAAACAAATCAAATACACCTGCCGTATAACCAACTTTGTAATGCTTCATGTCTATTCCCTTCTTATCTCTGTATATGACAATATTTTCTTAAAAAATCATATCATATTTACATGTTTTTTACTAGATTTTTCCGTTATTTAGCATTTATAGCTTATTTTTCTCCGGCAAACGGGTTTTTGTAAGATTTAAATGTGTCTCTCTCTTTTCAGCAGGCGGAAGTTCCATATAATTTTCACCATATAGATATTCCAGATAATCCTTCCAGCCTGCCGGCACATAAAAATCCTGCCCTTCAAAATTCATCTGCTCATTTCCTGTAAACCAACTTTGCTGCATTACCCGGCGTGTCATAGGTTTGTAATGGCTTCCATAGCTACACACCAGTCCACTGTTTCCTGCCAGATGATCTGACAGCCGCAGAACACATTCACGCATGCCGTATCGGAATTTTAATGGGAGTTTCTTCATGACCGCAAATAAAATCTTCACGCTCAAATGACCTGTTACCGGCTTGTCAAATGAACACAACTGCTCCCAGAATGAAAATGCATGTAAAAATATTTTTCTGTTCCATTTTCCTGCCGGGAACCCCGCAAGTGGCATAATATCGATATAAATTCCTGCATGCATTCTACGATTTTCCCATTTATCTTCACAAATATAGCTGTCTTCCCTGCGTACTTTCAGAAAAACCTTAGGGAACTCCGGATCATTCATACAGGTCTGTACAAAATATTTTTCTCCAAGTTCTAGCTGTGCAATCTCTTTAAAGCGGTCAAAATCATCTAATGGCATGATCAGATCCACATCATCATCCCATGGAATAAATCCGCCATGGCGCACCGCACCAAGCAATGTTCCACCATAAAGATAATATTGAATCTTATTTTTTTCACAAACTTCATGCACTTTTTTCAAAATTTCGAACTCACATTCCTGAATTTCTCTCAAAATGTGATTGTTGATCTCCTGATAATATTTTCTATCATAAGTAACTGAAGAGGGTATTTCTTTTTCTTGTTTTTTTCCTTTTCTCAACACATGAAACAGCATTTTCTTCCGGCTGTCCACTGCCGCGATTCTCCGTGCTTTTTTTAAATCTTTCGGTGTAAATTTCAAAAGATACGGCAGCTGTCTCCTGTGTATCTCATCCAGTTCTATATCATTCTCTATAAAATCTTTTTTTTCTTCAAAAAAGTTCTGAATCTGTGCAATTCTTTCCTGTTCCTTTTGTACAATCTCAGTTTTTACCCGATACATATACTGAAATTTAAATAATGCCGCCAATAGATCCTGCATCATTTTTTTCCGAAGCTGTGGAAAACGTTTTTCCAATGCCCGATATCTTCCTATATGTGCCATAACAAAATCTGTGTAATATGGAAATGAATCACTGTTTATATAGCTTTTAGGATTATCTACATAGTAATACTTTGGCTGTCCCAACATAACTACTTTATCAGCACGCAGAAGAAGCTGATAAATCATAACTGTACCTTCATAGATAACTCCTTCTGGAAAAACAATATCCCGAAACAATTCCGCCCGAAACAGCTTGTTCCAAAATACATTTCGTATCAGAAATCTGTTAATCAGCTCCTCAACTGCCTCTTCACGCGTATATACATAATCAATGCCGTCACACTGCGAATAAATTTCTTCTCCCTGTGTTACCCTATAATAATGGCAGCAGGCAATATCCGCATTTTCACGTTCGATTCCCTGTAATAAATATTCAAACATATCAGGAGCTGCCCAGTCATCTGGATCAACGAAACCGATATAGTCGCCTTTTACATGTCTTAACGCAGTATTTCTCGCATTACATACTCCAGCATTTTCCTGATGGATCACTTCAATCCTTCTATCCTTCTTAGCATAGATATCACAGATCTGTCCACTGGCATCGAGCGACCCATCATCCACTAAAATGATCTGCAGATTATCATAAGTCTGACACAGCAGACTGTCTAAACATTTTTCTAAAAACTGGTCAACATTCCACACTGGAACAATAATACTTATCAACGGTTTCATTTTTTATTTCCTCTTCTATACAGTTTCATCACCACTTTTTGAAAAATCCTTATTCCCTCAAGCAGCCATAATCTTATACTAATAGCTCCGTTATATTTTCCAAGTACAGGAACTTCCTTTTTTTCCACAGAAGTCAGCTTTACGTTATGCTGTAACTCTTTCTCTATCATTTGAAAAAATTTTTTTTCTATCTGTATATCCGATTTTGTAAATCCTTTTTCGTCTTTTCCCCACTCTTTACATAATTTTCGGTAATTCACAAAAATCAAACGCTGCATATCCTGTTTCAAAACCGGATATTTTGTCATAAGATATTCGTAACGTTCACGGTATGAATAACATCTCTGCACATTCGCCGCTTTGTTCTTTCCAAAAGAAAGGCTTCCCTTTCTCCTTACGTAATAATATTTAATCTGATCTAAAAGAACAATCTTCTCTGCCCTTTCAATTACACGATAATACACAGCAATATCTTCAAAGATTCTGCCTTCCGGAAAACGAATTCCATCAAACAACTTTTTTTCATAAATCTGTGCCCACAGATAATTTTTTATTTTTCCATCTTTGCAGATTTCAATAAGTGCCTCTTCTGAGGTTAACACAAGCGGTACTTTTTGTGCTATTTTTCTCTTTTTTTTTCCTTCAATAATCTCTATTCCGCAAATTGCTATCTGTGTGTGATAGTTGCAGATTCCCCTATACAGATATTCAAGCATATCATTTTCAATTTTGTCATCGCTGTCTATAAAAACGATATATTTTCCATCTGCTTTCTCAATCCCTAAATTTCTTGCAGCTGAAACACCTCTGTGTCCGCTTGAAAAAACTTTGAACCGTTCATCTTTTTTGCAGAATTTTTCACATATTTCAATACTTTTATCCTCAGACCCGTCCTCAATCAGCAATACCTCAAACTGTCTGAAGGTCTGCCTAATAACTGCACTTAAGCAATCTTCAAGATATTCTTCCACATTATAGACCGGTATTATGACGCTTATTGTCGTCTCATTCATTTGCAATTTTCCTTATCTTTTTATAAATTCTTTCACAATTCAAATGATCCCGAAGTTCAAAAAACGTATCACATAATTTTTCATACTTTTCTTCCATCATGCAATGTCGTTTTAAGACATTTTCCAACTCATTTAAAAGTTCTTCCTTCTGACAACACACTTCGCCAAATCCATCTTTCCTATAATCAAAATACCCTTCTGCAAACTGTTCTTTGCGATATTTTTCATAATCAAATTGGTAATAAATCACTGGCTTTTTCATATAAGCAAAATCCATTGCTGTGCTTGAATAATCCGTGATCATACAATCTGCCCTTTTCATAAGATCCTGAATATCTGCGTTTTTCCAGGTAATACATTGTACGCCATCCGCAATCTGATCTAACCCTTTAAAACTGTCCGTCATATTTCTATGCGGGAAAAAAACTATGTGGTAATTCGTCTTTTTTAGTAAATCAGCAAGGTTTTCTGATTTTAAAAACCCCATCCACTCTTCATAATATTGTGTTGCATGGATGTCACTCTTTGCATTTTCATAAGGATTATTGCTTACCTGATATAACCATCTTCTCCATGTCGGCGCGACAAGAATCATATGAGATTTATTCTCATGTTCTAACGGTAACTCATCAAATCTCGCAAATCCCGTATAAGCAACATATCCCTCCGGATATCCAAACTTTTTCTGTATAAATTCATATTCCGGTTTTGCACCACAAATAAACAGACGCATTTTTGTGTTTTTATAATAAAACAATTCTGCGTCATCCTTAGTAATTCCATGTTGTAAAAAAACACGCTTATTTTTCAAAAAACCATATACTTCTAACAGATTGCATACAGCCGCATTCGGTTTTCCGCCTTTTTGGGAACTGATATTGATTTGGGCACACAAATAATAAATCCAGTGTTTGAACGTTCCATATGGTACACATTCCCCTAATTTTGCAACCTTTTTATAATCTTCACTCGAAAAATCTATTGCATATACAATATCCTGCTCCGGGTGTTTTTCTTTTACATACCGATAAAACCAATATCCATTATCCCTTGCTTCCAACCCATACTCACATACCAGCCATAATTTTTTTCTTTTTCTTCTCATGCAGACTGCCGGAATAATCGCTGCCAGGAATAAAAATACATGTCCAATATCTCTTATCGAAACACATTTCAGCTTTCTGAAAAAATTGCCCACAACATGCCTCCTTGATTTACTGCATAAACTCCTTATATTTCTCCAGCACCTCTTTGGGCTCTCCGATCATTTTCACAACACCCTCATGCATCCACATGACCTCATCGCATAATTCTTCGAGAGTATCCATATTATGAGAAACTATGATAACCGTTCTTTCTTTATTTTCAATCAGCTTTTTCATACGTTTGTAGCTTTTCTTTTTAAACTTATGATCGCCTACACTGAGCACTTCGTCCACAAGCATAATATCCGTTTCAAGGATTGCGGTAATTGAGAATGCAAGTTTGGAATACATACCACTTGAATATGTCTTTACCGGCATGTCGATAAAATCACCAAGTTCTGCGAATTCAATGATTTCATCTGTTTTTGCTGCAATTTGCTCTTCGCTGAACCCAAGCAGCATACCTGATAACTTGATATTCTCTCTTCCTGTCAGCTCTTTCTGAAATCCTACGCCAATTGAAAGCAGTGATATACTATGTCCATGTAAGTCAATAGTTCCTTCATCCGGCGAAAATATTCCTGCTATTGCACGTAAAATAGTAGATTTTCCGCTTCCGTTTTTTCCAATGATTCCAAGGATTTTCCCTTCTTCAATCTGAAATGAAACATTTTTAACCGCTTCAAAATATTGTTTTTCATTATTTTTTTTTCGAAATAACTGTTTTTTTATAGAATAAGCTTTTAAATTCCTATATCGGATCGTTACGTTTTCAACTGTAACTGAATATCGTTTTTCTCCCATATTAAATCACCTTCACATAACTATTTTCATTCTTGTAGATTGTTCTTACTCCAATCACACATATGATCAACGATAAAACAAACCAGAGTGCCATTACACGCAGGCTCGGACGTTCACAATAAATCAAACATTTCCGAAATCCGGTAATAATATATGCCATTGGATTTGCCTTTCCAAGAATTGTAGCCATCAGAGGATATCTTTTACCAATTCTCTTATCAATCGAATAGAAAATACCTGTCAGATAAAACATCAGTTTCAGAGCAATGTCGACTACATTTGCAAGATCTTCGACATACACTCCAAAATGCAATAAAATACACATAATTCCAAAGCATAATAAAAATACATTTATCATCAACGGTATAATATATATCAGATTAATACTTACTGGTATCCGATATATAATCATCATTAAAATAACAATCCCAAAAGATACCATCATTTTAAATCCATTTACCATCATTTTTGATAATATAAGAATAAATTTGGGAATATAAACCTTGGTAACAATCGGCTTATTTTTCTTCACCATTTTTACACTGTTTTTTAAATTTCTGCTAAAGAAATCCCACAAAGATATTCCAATAAAAATAAACACGGTAAAATACTGCTCGCTTGCATTAAACACATATCCAAAAATTAATGTATAAATAAGCATCAGACAGACCGGTTCTAATATCCACCAGATCCAGTTGAGGTAGGATCCTGCTACCTCTGCTTTTAATTCTGCTTTTGCAGAATAAACCGCATAGTGAAAATTTTTTCTTATATCGTTAATAAATCTTTTTAACATTTTTTCCCTTTCCCATGATACTATTCTACAACACTATATACCGGCGTATTATATCAAAATTAGCTATTCTTTGCAAGTTTTAGTGCGGATAGTACAATAACGAAAACCCTCCTTACCGGCAATTCAGCAAAGAGGGTGTATATCAATACCAGTATTGTTTTATTATTGGGCGATAAATGGTGTACGATGTTCATCTTTTGTATTAAGCCATCCGTATCCTCCATTTACATAATAAGTTTTTCCTTTTTTCATCGTCATTTTGGTCTGAATGATGATTTTATTACTTCCTTTTTTAAAAAGTGCATTCACTTCATCCATCTGGCCAAAAGTTCTATTCGATACCGTAAATAAGAGTTCCGCTGTATCCGTATTTTTCATTGATGCATTTTTGTCTAAAAAATATTTCCACCGTGCTCCAAACATCTGGTCATTTATTACCGGTGATTTCAATGTAATCGTAACCGTATTTCCTTTTCCTTGTATTGATTTTACTTTAAATCTTTTGCTGTTAGATTCTGAAAACGGATTTTTCTGTTCACCATATTGATCTACCAGATTACATATCATATTTGCCCGTCCATTCAATGGTTCCACGATTTGTTTTATTTTTTTGCTTCCCTTATTTATCTCCGCAACACCATTACCTTTATTCTTATCAAAGTAATAATTTTGTCTTGCAGCTAATACCTTATAACGATTTTTGTTGGTAATCCCGGTGCCATATGCACTAATGAGTTTTTTGGCAGATTTCGCATTCTGAGATACTTTGCTGTAGTTTCTCTCTTTCGCAAGGCTCTTTACAGCAGTAAGATTACATTTTGCCGTTTTACCTTTATATTTTACAGTAATAACCGCTTTACCGGCTTTTTTTACATTCAGTTTTCCTTTTTTATCAACGCTTATTACCTTTTTATTATTGCTTTGATATGACACTTTATCAAAATTGGAAACATAAAGGCGATTATATTTTTGTTCATTGTACAACAGCAAGTAATCGCCTATATATAAATCTTTTTCTCCAACTTCAACCTGTACATTCCATCTTTTTCCTTCTTCCATATGGACCCAGCACATTTTTTTCCGTGTCAGCAACCCAAATGTCACAGAATGTAGAAGATAAAACAACACTAAACGTAAACAATATACCTAAAAACACACCCCATTTTTTCTTTACATTCCACATAGTTCTCCCCGTCTTAATTTACAAGCTCATATGTACAGATCATATCCTCTTTATAAACTATCCATGATCCGAAGCAGCTTCGTACCGTAATCCGCATCTGCTGCCCAGCCTTTTCCATATGGATTCTGCGGAATCGCAAGCCACTCTACGTATCTGGCTGTTCCACGCGATACATACTGGAAACGCTTATCCACACATGCATTGTTTAATCCATCTGTACTTGCGTATGCTTTTAAGTGCTGTACCTGCGCACGGAGTCCGGTTCTTACATCTGCAAAAGCCTCACCTGCTGCACCGCCACCGACTGCACCGAGTCCTCCAAAGTTACACTGACTCGGCTGCACATCACCGCCGAATTTTAATCCTCCGGTCTCTAACATAACCTGCGCAAACAATACATCTGCTCTTACACCCTCGGCTTCTGCCTCTTCTTTTAAGATCTTAAAGAATGCCTCCGCAGAATCTGCTCCCTTATCACGGTAAGTATCTGCCGGGAAGGTATAACGTTTATTATAGTAAGATACCATCTGGTCGACTGTCACACTGCTTGTACCCATGATCTCATGCGCTGCAGCTTTTGCTTTTACCGCTGACCATGGTCCGTACATACGGATTCCGTTGCTTAAATCTTTGTATGCTCTTACTTTATAGTAATATGTCGTTCCCTGTACCAGATTACTGTGTGTAAAGGATGTTGCACCAGAAGTCTGTAATGTGGTATAAGTTCCTTTTTCGCTGACCGCACCGGCAAGTTCATAGCCACTTGCATTTGCAACACTGTTCCATGAGATATTTAATACATTATTATCTCCGAGTGTGATAGAAGAAATACTTCCCTGTTTTAAGACTGCAACCTCTGTTACCTTACTATAACTTCCTCTGCCTGCACTGCCTTTGATCTTATAAGTTGCTGCAATTTTATAGTAATACGTATTGCCGCTCTTTACGCCCTTATCCGTGTAAGTCAGTGTAGATCCGGATGAAATTGAAGCGATCTTTTCAAATCCACTGTTTGACTTGTCGCTCCGGTAAATATCATACCCCTGTGCTTTTGAAACTTTCTTCCAGCCAAGTGTGACCTGATTTTTGCTGTCACTTGTGATCTGGGAGAATATCACCTGTTTGATAGTCCATGCCTTCTGTGCTTTTGAGAAAGATGCCACACCGTTTTTAGCACTGTTGCTCTTATATGCACGAACCTGATAATAGTAAGTTTTTCCGGCTTCTAATGTTTTATCCTCATATTTTTTCGTATTTTTACCTTTGACCTGTCCGACCTTTTTATAACCACTGTCTTTTGACGTACTCCGGTAAATCTGATAACCGGATGCCCCATCCACAGCTTTCCATTCCAGTCTTACGGACGTACTTCCGGTCGCCTTGACTGCTGTAATGGATGTAGTTTTCAAAGTCTTTGCCGACACAGCTGCCGAATTACCGCTGTATCCTTTTTTGCCATTTACCTTGTTGATCGTCTCTATCTTATAATAGTAGGTCTTTGCAGTTTTTAACTTTTTATCCTGATAGGTCGTATTATTTTTTCCTTTTAAAGTGGCAACCACTTTATAAGTACCCTTCTTTGACGTACTGCGTTTGATCCGGTAGCCGTAGGCACCGCTCACTGCTCCCCAGTTTACTTCAATCTGATTGCTTCCATTTGAAACAGCATACTTGATCTTCGCCTTTTTCGCTGTTCTTCCTTCCACGGATGCTGAGTCACCGCTGTAGCAGATATTATCACCTGTCTTTACCATAGTCTCAACCGTGTAATAATAGGTCTTTCCTGCTTTTACACTGGTGTCTTTGTAGCTGGTCGTGTTTCCGGATTTAATCGTCTTAACAACTTTGTAAGTACCATCTTCATCGGTACTTCGTTTGATGCGATAACCATAAGCTCCTGTGATCTTATTCCACTTGATCGTCAGTGTTTTTTCATTTGTGGAAACGATTGATGTGATCTTTGTGCGCTTTGCAGTTTTTCCTGCCACCGCGTCTGATGCACCGCCGTATCCTTTTGTACCGCTGTTGACATTATATGCTTCGACCTTATAGTAATAGGTCTTTCCTGCTTTTACAGTATCATCTGTGTAGGATGTTGTCTTTTCTCCTGATACTGTATCTATTTCACTATAACCACTATCTTTCTTTGTGCTGCGGGAAATGATATATCCCTTTGCACCGCTTACCTTATTCCAGGAAATTTTTAATACTTCCTCATTTGAGGACGTGATGCCTGTAATTTTTGCTTTTGCAAGTGTCTTTGCTGATTTCGTGGAGGAATATGCACCGACACCCTGTTTACCATTATTTGTGTTATATGCCTGTATTTTATAAGTATATGTTTTGTTATTGGATTTCACAGTATCTGTGTATGTCAGAGTCTTTCCTGAAGTCACTTTACCGATCTGATTATACTTTCCATCCTCACTGTCTTTGCGATAAATGAGATATCCTTCTGCCTGCGAAACTTTTTTCCAGGTTAAAGTGACCTTCTTTCCACTCTTTGCCTTGATTTTCGTAAAGTTTGTCTTTGCTAATGCCACACCAGAGATGGATTTGGAGTATTCTCCCGTAGTTCCGTCATTAAATACCGGACGAACCAAATAGTAATATCTTGTTCCCAATTCTACGGTATCATCGATAAAAGATGTCGCATCAGATACTTCATCGATCTTTTCATAATCATAGGCATCTTTAGTATCACGCCAGATCTCATAATAATCAACATTATCAAGTCCGCTCCATTTGATTTTCAGACTTCCATCCGCTCTTGACTGCGTATAGGTACAGGTAACTGTCTGAGCACCTTTTGTCAGACCGAAATACTCTGCGATCGCAGTAGCATCTGCAACACCAAGTGCCTTTAATTTATCATCAGAGCTTAAATATGTATAGTAGTCATTTGCATTGTCTAAAAATGCATGCTCGATGATCAGTCCCGGAATACCATTGTTTTTACAACGGCGGATCAGACCATAATAATCTGCGGCAGAGCCGTCCGGATATTTATCATAAGATGCATTTCTAATCAAAGTTCCACGATAATTCAATCCAAGCGCTGCCAATTTATCGCATATTTTCTTTGCAAGTGCCTGTCCATTGCTTCCTACCTGTGCATTATAGTTGCTGTTCGGATAATAAACTTCCACGCCTCTCGCTGTTCCGTTTGCAGTATTTAAATGGAAACTTACTAACACATTTGCTCCCACATTTTTTGCAAGGTTTGCACGGGCATCCAGACATGCGGTATTGTCTCCGCCGCCTGCCGGACAGCTTGCACTCTCTCTTGTCATGTAAACAGTAATACCATTATAGGTAGATAATTCTTCTTTACAATATGTGGCGATCTTAAGTGTCAGATCCGCTTCCTGTACTCCAAAACCGGATGCTCCTGCATGGGTGCCATCATGTCCCGGATCGAGTACGACTTTCACATTACTGTTCGCACCTTTTAAGTTATCTGCAACACTGGCGACAGCCTCTGAGATTCCCTGCTCCAGCACATTTTCCACAGTGTTTTCGGAAATAACTTCTCCATCTGCGCTCATAGTAACAACATCAGCATCCACATCCGCATAGGCATCTTCATCATAAAGTACCTGATCCGGGTTCGTCTCTGCCTGTTCATTGACACCAAATCTTACATCCATGCCAAGGTCTGATAGCAGGATTTCCTGTTTTGTTTTCTCCTGTGTAAACTGCACGGAAGTGATCTGATACTCTCCTGCCTGTCCATTTTCTGAAAAATCCATGGTAAACCGGATCATATCCTCTTCTATTCCTGCAGCTTTTGTCTGATATGCTTTGCCGGTGGTCAGATTCTTATAATTTAAGACGATATCCGAAAGCTGCTCATCGCCTGTTCCAAGGCTTAAGACCACATTCTGCGTTCCCGGTGTCTCAACGTACGGTGACTCTACCATCATGTAGTTAAGTTCTGCTGCCTGGACTGTCTCTGTGTCCGCAGTCTCCGTTTCGGTCGGCTCTTCCGTTTCTGTAGTTCCTGTTTCGGTCTCAGTCGGCTCCTCGGTTTCCGTAGTTTCTGTTTCGATTGTTTCTGTCTCTGCCGGTTTCTCTGTTTCCGAAGTTTCTGTCTCTGCCGGCTCTTCTGTCTCAATCGTCTCTGTTTCAATTGTTACCGTCTCGGTCGGTTCTTCTGTCTCTGCTGTTTCTTTCGTTTCAGCTACTTCTTCTGTCTCTGCCATCTCCGTTCCGGTCAGCTCTTCTGCTGCATTCCCAGTGTTTTCTGTCTGGGCTGCTTCCTCTGCCAGTGATGTTTCCTGCGTGCTTTCTGTCTGAATTGCACTGTCTTCTGCTGCACGTACATCTGCAGGCAGTGCTGTCATACTCACGCAGACTGCCATGATTACTGCTAAAATCCTTTTTTTCATTTTCCTTACCCTCTTGTATATTTTTTGACACCATTTAATGTGTAATGTACCATATAACGCAATGCATTTAGCCGGTTCATTCCTATAAAACGGTAAACTTTCCACTGCATTTTAGCTGACTTGTATTTATTGCGCGACTTCCCTCCGGCGCTCATGCGTGACTTTAATAACGGAAGATCTATTCCTTTTACCTGCCCATATTCCTTTAATATTTTCAGCCACAATATATAATCTTCATGCATCTCTGCATGCTCCATATAATAACGCTGTGCCACATCCGTTCTCACCAATACAGACGAACAGGGGATATAATTTGTTTTCAACAACATCTCATAGGTAATCAATTCCGGAACATGTATTATCCTACCCGTACTTTTTCCGTCCGCACGCATAAGTTCTCGTCCTGTGCAGCACAACACAGCATTCTGTTGTTCTAATATTTCGTATTGTAATTTTAATTTACCATCTGCCCACCAGTCATCCGCATCTAAAAATGCAATATATTTTCCATGTGCCATCCGAATACCGGCATTTCTCGATTCTGCTACTCCACTGTTTCTTTTATTTCTGATAACTATAATGCGCTCATCATTCTGATATTTCATCAATATCTGTCCGGTATCGTCCGTAGAACAATCATCAATAACCAATAATTCCCATTTCATTTCCTGTTTTCTTACTGACTCTATTGCCTGTTCCACATAATCTTGTGCATTGTAAACCGGCATAATAACAGATATCTGTACTTCGCTTGTCTGTTCCATCTCTATGATTCCTTTTTGATCGCTGTCGTCTGCTTTTCATCTACACCTTCTGTGTTTTCTTTCTGAAACATAATCTTAAATGTCATAAGCATTAATTTCACATCTAACCACGCTGAATATGTCTGTATATAAGTCAGATCCAGTTTTAATTTATCATATGGTGTTGTATTATATTTTCCATATACCTGTGCATACCCTGTCAATCCGGCTTTTACTTTCAGGCGGAACCGAAATTCCGGAACAATTTCTTCATATTTTTCAGCAATTTCCTGTCTTTCCGGTCTAGGACCAACAAAAGACATTTCTCCCTTTAAAATATTAAAAATCTGAGGAAGCTCGTCTAAATGCGTTCTTCGAATTATTTTTCCAACCAATGTGATCCTGTCATCATCTTTTTTGGCAAGCTGTGCTCCCTGTTTTTCCGAATCTACTTTCATGCTGCGAAACTTGATAATCTGAAACGTCTCGCGGTCTCTCGTCAGACGCTCCTGCTTATAGAATACCGGTCCCCCATCATACAGTTTGATTGCAACTGCAATGACCAATAAAAACGGCGATGAAATAACAATCGCGAGCAGTGCAAACACGATATCCATAGTCCTCTTTACAAATCTCTGCTCTATCGTAAGTCCCTGATTTCTTGACAACATAAGAGGTGTATCAAACAAATGGATTCGTTCCGTTCCATTTAAAATAATATCCGATATCTTCGGTGTAATATAGGTTCTTTTATTCTTATCATAACAGAACTTTAAAATTTTATTACGGATACTTGCCGGAAGATCACATAAAACTACCGCTTCATACTCTAATATTTTAGAATACAATGCCTCATATCCCATATAGGCGCTGGCAGTTGCACAAACATTGTACTTATCTTTTCTGGAATTAATCTTGGAAATCAGTTCTTCCGGAGAATGTTCCCCGTATATTACGATCATACGTCTTGGCGGATATAATCTGACATAAAAATATCTTACAACAAAAACGGTAGGCAGTGTCACTGCAATCTCAGCTGTCGTCAATAACAGAAGTGGTGATGCTGACATATAATCATTTGCAATCATACAAATCTGAAAATACTCGATAATATTTGCAAACAAAATTCCAAGGATCTGCGACAAACAAATATCTGTAATTCTAAGGTATCCGATCCGGTATCCGCCAAATGTACGGATAAAAAAGAACAATACCAATGCATACATTCCGATTACTGCCCAGTTTCCTCTATTCCAGAACTTATCCTCCAATTCCGGCACATACATTTTATACCATATAAATGCAAACATTGCTGTCTCAGCCACAAGCATTACAAAATTAGCAAATAAATTCAGCAAATGTTTATATCTTTCCCTTTTCCTCATGAAGTACCTCACATTCATACCTTTGCATAATCTATATTATTTTATCATAAAACCTAACCTTTGAATATATCTTACCAGAATTTTCATAAAATCTTAAAAATACCCTGGCAGAATGTATGATGATCATCCCACCGGGGTATCTCTTTTTACTTTTATTTTGCTTTGGTCTTTACGGAAACAACGGAAGAATAACTTCCATATACTTTCTTTCTATCCACTTTACGATATGCACGGATCTTATAATAGTAAGTCGTCGATTTTTTCAGTTTTCCATCTTTATAAGATGTCGTACTACCTTTGGATATGGTCTTTACTTTACTATATTTTCCATCTTTGCTGTTGCTGCGGTAAATCTCATAGCCATTTGCGCCTTTTACCTTTGACCAGGTCAGCTTTACGTTCTTTGCATTGGATGCTTTCGCTTTTAGTGTTGTCTTTGCCGGAACCGCCTTTGCAGATTTTACATTCGAAAATCCACTGGTCTGTTCTCCATTCTGTGTCTTAACAACCGTCTTGATCTTATAATAGTATGTTTTTCCGGTTTTTACACTGCTGTCTGTCCAGGAACTGGTGCCCACACTGTCGATAGTCTTGATATGCTGGTAATCGCCATCTTTCTTTGTACTGCGATAGATCTGATAGGAGGCTGCAGCCGGTACAACTTTCCATGAAACTTTCAGTTTATTGTATGCTGTGGATTTTACGGAAGTTACACTTGTTTTTCTGTTTTCAATCTTATTGACGCAGAGTGTGTACTCTTTTTCCACTGCATTTTTCGCATATGCCTGTACTTTCAGATAATAGGTTCCCTTGCTTAATTTGACAGCAGGTGACTCTGTATAAGTACTGCCGGCATAACAATAGATATGATCATAATTCTGATAAAACCGCTTGCCATTTGCATTATATAATGTCACATACCAGCTTCTTCCCGAATCATTGATCTTCTCATGTGCCAGGCTGAAATTGATATACTGCGCTTTTGTGAGTGTAAAGCGATAGCAGTCTTCATCTGACGTATATCCTGTGATCACACCGTTTACCGCTTTGCCGACTTTTATGTTATCTGCCGAAGCCCAGTCACCGTTGTTCTCTGTCTCCCAGCCAGAAGCTGCTTTCTGTGTCAGGCAGATCGTGTAGTCTCCGGTATAAAGGGTCGAAGCCTGACTGACGCATACATAATATTCCCCCGCATCCAGTCCTAATTTACAGGATGTATAAGAAGTCTCTGTCCCGGTATTCGTAAATTTATAAATTTCACTGTTATCCTTATTGTAAAGAACAACATTATAACAGCTTGCTGTACTCTGACTGTTTTTATGTCCAAACTTAATCTGCAGATAGCCTGCTTTTGACATTTTGATCTTATAGTAATCTTTGTCTGAGGAACTGCTTGTGCTTCCGTAATAGGTTTTTCCGTTCTTTACGGTATTTGCAGTGGCAGCAGAATCATTCGACTCCACTTCCCTGTCACTTGCTGTCTTTGCTTTAATACACACATCATAGTTTACAGGATAACTCGTTCCGCTCAATAATGTTCCCGTCGTATTTCCGGTTCCTGCGATCTTAATGTAATACTCACCTTTCGGCAATCCAAGGTTCGGCGTGAAAATGCTTGTGTCCCCGCCACGGATCTTCGTAGTGTAGACTTCTGTATACTGGTCTTTGTCCACTTTACGGATCACGCTGAGCACAAACATGTTTGTTGTTTCCTGTCCGCTCACAACCGGATGCGTCAGTTTCACATTGATATAACCATTTGCAGAAAGTGATGTTTTAAAATAATCTACATCGCTGTAAGTACGGATATCTCCGCTGTATGTCGTGCCGGAAACAGCCGTATTTGCTGTATCGTAAGTATCATTGCTCTCGTGCTCCCAGGTACTGCACGCCTTAAAGGTAGTTTTGATCACATAGTTTCCGCCGTAATATGCATTCTGACCTGCCACTTTAATATAATATTTACCTGCTGACAGTCCCAGTTTGATGGAATCCGTGGATTCATCTTCCGCTTTACTGGTCATTTCGTAGATCGAATTGCCGGAAGTATCACAGACTGTAACTGCATAAATAGCCTTATTCTGCCGTCCTGTAACTTTCGAATGCTGCAGATTGATCACGATATATCCGTCTTTTGTTGTCTGAAAACCATAATAATCAGAATCACTGACACCATACAGACTTCCGTAAACTGCCTTGCCTGATGTCATTGTGTCTGCTGTATTTATATCATCATTGCTCTCGCTCTCCCAGTTGTCTGCATTCGTCCAGGATGCCTTCAGCTTGTACGTCTCTCCATTTGCTCCCTGAACTGTCAGTGAACCTGACGCATCCATATATTGGATTCCTGATACTTTCAGATAATAGGTTCCGGCGTCAAGTCCAAAATTAATCGACTCGGTTTTCTCCTCATCTTTCTTACTTGTCATTGTATACAACGTATTCCCAGCAGCATCGCAGACTGCTACACTGTAAATATCTGTTGAAAGCCTGCCGCTCACTTTATCGTGCTGTAACTGAAATGAAAGATATCCTTTTGTGGTGGATATGATCTTATAATAATCGGTATCCGATGCAGAGGAAATGCTTCCTGTAATCGTCTGACCTAATCTGTCATAATTATCTGCTGTGGCAATCGTATTATTTTGTTCTGTCTCACAATAGGTATCTTCATACAGTACGCTGAAGCTGTAAGCTGCAGACCCGACTGTAAGTACTCCGGTTCCGGTAATCTGTACATAATAGGTACCGGCATCAAGACCTATTTTCGCCGTCTGGTTCTGTGTATCCTGCATTCCGCTTGTTACAGTGACTAACCCACCAACCTGATCGGCAATAAAATCAATCCTCCAGGCCGTACTGTTGCTTGCGCTCGATAAATTCACATGTGCAAATTTCAGTTGTACCATACCGGCTTTGCTCATCGTAAATTTATACCAATGTGTAACAGATGTTCTGGATGTCGTTGCATTATAAGTTGTATTCAGTCCAATCGATGTTGCTGCCGCATAGGTACTTCCCGGAGTCACATTTCCGTCCTTCTTTAGAATATCTTCACTTTCTTCTTTCTCCGTGTCTGCCGCTTCGGTATCCCCGATAAGTGCCTCTGTACTTTCTGTATCTTCAGTCATCTCTGAATCTTCTGTTGCCTGCGTACTCTCTGTATTTTCAGTCGTCTCAGGAATTTCTGTACTCTCCGTATCTGCCGGCATCTCAGAACTTTCTGTACTCTCTGTATCTGCCGGTATCTCAGAACTTTCTGTACTCTCTGTATCTGCCGGTATCTCAGAACTTTCTGTGCTCTCCGTATCTGCCGGTATTTCAGAGGTTTCTTCTGATTCAGTAGTTTCTGTCACTTCTGCTTTGCTCTCTGTTCCGGCTTCTTCTGCCTCAGCTTTTTCTCCAGCTCCGGTTTTTTCCGTTGTTTCAGAGTCTTTCATAGCCTCCGCCGACTCCGGAACCTCTGTCAGTTCCGTAAGTTCTGTTACCTCTGTTTCATTCTGCCCACCGGCTGCATATACCACCTGCTCCGCCGGAACCGCTGTCATGCAAAGACTTAATGCCATAAGCCATGCAGCAATTCTTTTCCCTGCCTGATGTCTTTTTTTCATTTGGATCTTCCTCCTTGTTTCTCAAACAAAACATTTCCAAAATCTGATATCACAAATTATTTATATTCTGTGCTGAAACTGTCTCCCGCACATTTTATGATCTTGCCTGATTCATTCTCAAATACTGTTTCCTGTCCATCCAAATAATACTGATTTTCCTGATAATAAGAATCGCCATACAATACTGTAATATACTTGATTCCAAGTTGATTTAAATTATCGAGATTTTCTTTCGGATTAAAATTCCATGTATAACAATCCGTAGACTTCTGTTTGGTTTTCTGCCGGTAAATGATAAAATCAAGGCAGGATTCCTTTGCTGCCATCAAAGGTACCCTTTCATTCTTTAAATGTTTCTTCACATACTTATACAGTTCTAATTTTCCCTCATCATAACCATTTACATATGGAAGTATCTTGCACCAGCTTTCTCCCGGGAATGTCAGGATCGCAGCACGTTCATTTTCATACACCGCTTTACACAGTGAAAAATAATTTTCATACTGCTGATAGATCTTATCCTCTTTATCCACAAAAATCTTCGTGATGCCATTTTTATCCATCTTGACAAGAATATCCATCAGTTCTCTGTTATACGGCTTATATTTTCTCGTATTCTGAGCCCGCATGCCATCAAACCAGTAAAAAGTCCTGTCATCAGCCACCAGCGCCGGGATCTTATCATCATCGAGTTCCTCTGCCGCATAAGACATCACTTCCATAAGATCTGGTAAAATCGTGTATTCCCCATAGTCTTTCTGTGATGTATCTAGATTATTCCAATAGATTGCCAGAAAATGTTTCGGTACGGATGCCTCATTATATCCGGGATCAAATTCCCACATGTTCATATCATAATTTGTAAAAGTAAATAACGCAAGTATTCCAATAAATCCAACATATGCATAAAATCCTGCAAGCTGTTTTTCATCTGCAAGGATATCTGCTGCCATCACGCAAAGCAGCCAGCCGAACAGCCAGAGATTATAGTAGATCTTAAAATAATAATAAAATGACATCATGTGATTTATCAGAAATCCGTACATCACACAGGTGCATACCACCATAAAAAGTGCCATCACAGGGATCGCCGCCGGATATTTCTTTTTTTTCAGCAGATAAAACAGTACGATAAATGCTGCCGGTATGAAATAGATCAGATCTGCATACACGGAATGATACATTCCGCCCGCCTTGCTGACGTAAGTTATCATCTTGTCAAAAGAGCCGCCCCATTTATCCATAAATAAGACAAATACTGCTGCCGCTGCAATGACTACGACAACCAAAAATCCTGCTATCATTTTTTTGTTTATCTTTTTTTGCCGGATCGCGAGTACAAATAATGCCAGGATCACCGCCGCTGAATTGAGCGGGATAAACAGTGCATTACAACATGTATTTGCGTACAATGCAAACAGCAGTAAGATCACATTGCACTTATAATTTTTCGGATACCGCTCCAGCAGAAGCAGGGCATAGACTAAAAGCATCAGTATCATAACACCAATACTCCAGTATACAAATCCGCCTGTCATGTAACTGTATGCAGGATATCCCCAGAAATATCCCAGCGCAAACACCGGTGCAAAAATCCGCACGATCTTTTTCTCACTGACCGTGAGCATCAGTACATAACACATCCACACTTCCAGCACATGCATGAAAATATCCGCAAAAATAAACGCTTTATAATATTTTGAAACGATCAGGATCGGACTGAATATCTCAATAAACATTGCATTGACAAATGCAGAAAAATAAATGTGCTTGCCTAAGACTCCCTGCTTTACAATGACCATTGCATCATTAAAATGATTTGCCGGATCTGAATTGATATAACTCAGCCGCAAATATGGAGTAAACATATGTAGTGAAACTGCAATCACGATTCCTGCAAGAACTGCTAATACAGCAATATCTGTTATCCTCACAAATATCCGCTGCATTTTTTTCTTTTTAATGATCATTCCCCATAACAGGAGCACCGCTGCCGCCATTGAAATACATGTGGATTTAAGATTCACCGGTATTCCCACCAGTTGAAACATGAACGCCCAAAACGACTGATAACAGAAAATAGCCATAATTCCCATCACTGCCACTTTTATCATATTGATCTTTCCATCAATTTTCGGTACCAGTATTATCCCCATTAAAAATGCAAGAAAGAGCAGCACAAAAATTACTGATATTATCATATGTAATCCTCATTCACAAATATTTTTTTCACATCTGCAGTAAATTGCTGATGTTCATTTCTAATATAACTTCTGTAACCGTCAAAATCAACCTTGTGCACATCAAAATTACAGATACAATCCCTGATGCATGATATAATATCTTCTTTTTTCGCACATGACTCATCAAATTTATATGTTTCCGGAATACATACATCCTCCGCGAATGCCGCGGCACCCCTCTTTCCAGTGATAACGATACAGCCGGAAATTGCCGCCTCCCTTGGTATTCTGTCTTTCCCCGGATGATTTCCAAAATCGATATAAACCTTGCTTTTACTCATGCAGGAACGCATCTCTTCCGTCGTCATCCCGATCAGCGGTACCCACCTGAGATCCTGTGCCATCTCACGGAGCGCCTTTGTGAATGCAGCCCCTTTTTTGGGATTATAAAGGACTACATCTTCTTTCTTTTCGCGAAGTGCCGCTTCTTCCCCGGCAAGGTAAATATCATTTACATAATCAGACAGATAACGTACCTGCTTCCCGCTAATCCCGATCGTTTCCAGATAATGGATCGCATAGTAAGACTGACACAGATGCATCTTTGCCTTTTTTACAAAATCCGTTTTATCTTTCAGTTTTCCGGTGAGCAAGGCTTTTATGGCGCGCAATGTGCCATTTGCACGCCTTCTATCCACAAAACTGTTATGAATCAGATAGTTATCCACAGAAAGCCACCAGATATACACGGAAAGATTCTGATATCTCGCCGTTCTCTCACAGTAAATCTCCGGCACAACTAAAATATTTCCTTTTTCATCCTCTATCTCTTCCTCACGCAGATAACCGTCCGTATATTCCAGAAAAGCGGGATTCATGCCAGGATGTTCTTCTGATATCTCAGTATAAACAATTCCTGCAGGAACTTTCACATCCGTCAGGGTCTTTACAAGCTGATGCAGAAGTTCTGTTCCGCCGGTCTTTACATCCGCCGGACATAATACGTAGATCATTGTTTTTCTCTCCTTAATAATGTCTGCTTATACTCCATGCAAACTGGATTGCGAAGCATAATGCATAAAGCAAAATATGAGACCACCCCTGTCACTACTGTTGCTGCAAGCCGCAGAAATTCTCCATTTACCATGCTCATGACAATCCATGTAAGTGCCCCCATAAAAGCTACCGCAATCACGGTTTTTGCCAAATATCCTCTTCTTAATCTTACCTGAATGTGTTTCACGGAAAAACATACACAGCAGACAGTAACCAGTGCTTCGCTGATGACCGATGCCGCTGCCGCACCATTCTGGGCAAACCGCGGAATCATGGAAAAATTAAGACAGACATTTGACACTGCCCCAACGATCGTACAGAAAAGAAGCTTTTTTTCCTCTCCAAATGTTAAAAGCACCTGTGTCCCAAATAAATTGCTGAACCCAAGCGCGAGCGTTAAAAGTGCCGCGATCCGGAGTGTCTCCCCTGCCGGTGCAAAACTTTCGCCAAACATCACGACCATCAGATCATCTGCTGTCAGCATCAGCCCCACACAACATGGCAGGAACAAAAACAGCATGATCTCAAATACCCTGCTTACGATCCGTCCACACGATTCATCATCACCTTCCATATGATACTGGCTTAAATGCGGAAGTAATGTTCCCCCGATTGCTGTAATGACTGTAATGATGATCTTCACGACTTTCATCGCATTTGTATAATAACCAACGTTTTTTTCATCACACAAAAGTCCAAGCATCGTGGTGTCTAACATCGTATAAAGTTCGATCGCGACTGTCGTTCCGAGCATGATAAAGATCGGTTTCATATGCGGCAGGATCTTTATGCCATGGCATGTCAGACGGATACCAAACTTTCTTAACTGCAGCATATTGATAATATAATTTGCCCCTGTCGTCAAAACGATCACAAGCATATACCGCACATAATCTTCACTGCTCCGGATAAACACAAAGATTGCCGCAAGTGAGATCACTTTTACAACAAAACTGCGGATTGCAATATATTTGAATGCCTCCTGCCCCTGATAAAACCAGTCTACATTAAACGCATTAAATATGATCAGAAGTCCTGCCGCAAGTGAGATCATCTTACGTGAAGAAAAATACGGCAGATTCAGGATCAGTGCATAATACAGTGCCGTACAGATCAGCGTGGAGATCAGATTGATAAAAAAGAGAGACGAAAAAAGTTCCTTTGTCTGCTCCTCATCCTTACGCCTTCTTGCAATCTCCCTGATCCCGTAATTGGGGATTCCAAGGGATGCTGCCAGTACAAAATACTGCGCGATATTCTGTGCATATGCAACTTTTCCGACTCCATCCGACATCAGTACCCTTCCAAGGTATGCTGCAGAAACCAGCGGAAAAAGCGCATCCAGGAGTTTATAAATTACATTGTAAACTGAATTTTGAAATAATCCGTCATGTTTACTCATATTTTTTCATCAGTGCCAGAAATGCCCGATAGGACTTCGTGATATTCCCGAAATAAAAAATCTTCGCATCACAAAAATTCTGCATCACAAAATTTGTGGACACTGCCTCCTTGTGCATGCAGCCAATCTCCGGTGCATACAGTAATGTCATGCCGTATTTTCCGGCAAGGTAATAAAGGATCTCCTCCTCCGCATAGAGAAATGTCCCATCATAAAATCCGTCCATCTGTTTGAAAAAATCTTTCGAAAAAACAAGACAGCAGCCATGTAATAGAACATCCTTCATCCGCTCGTCCACGCGGCTGTCCGCCGATACGGACTTTCCGTCCTCCTCACGCGTGGTAAGATTCTTACTGCCATCTTTGACATCGCGCCCCGTTTCATCCGACACGACACCATAATGGCCTGCAATGGCTTTCTTTAAATGAAACAGTTTGATCAGCTGGAACATCTTACATTTCGCCCAGGAAACCAGGATCTGTTTCCGCATATAATTTAACGTGTACTGCCTGTTTCTCGCCACCGGATTAAAATGTCTGGTGCGGCTTGCATCCACAATATCCCCGCCTAAAATATCAAAGCGCTCTTCCTTATAGATTTCCCGCAGCTTCTCACAGTAATCTTCCTGTTCAAAAATAATATCGCTGTTTGCCGCCACGATAAAATCCGGCTCAAAATGAGACCTTGCATACCGGATGCCAAGATTGTTGCCGCGTGCAAATCCAAGGTTTTTCTCACTTGCGATCACATGCACTCTTTTTTCCCCGGCAAATTCTTCCCGAAGCGACTCCTCACTGCCATTGCCGGAACCGTTGTCCACTAAAACAATGCGGATATCCTGCCCCTGCTGCGTCTTTAGAATGGACTCCGCACATGCGGCCGCCTCACGCCAGGTCTTATAATTTAAAATCACAAAACAGATCGTTCCCATATAAATCCTCATTCAAATATTGCGATGGTCATGCCGGCTTTCTACGCGCCGGAGTATCTCGTCTTTGTTCCAAGTATAATACGGATATACGGTGTAATGGAACGCACAATGGCCGTTCCAAGTCCGAAGTTTTTATGCAGAAAATGGAACCAGTCGCGGAATGGAAGTCCCTTGCGGCTCTCCTTTAGACGGATCCGTTCCATGCGCGGCAGCGTCTCATCCTGCCAGGTTTTCTGCAGTGTATTATCATTGCACTCGCCGACAAACTTTGGATAAATATGAATTTTATATCCAAGTTTACTGATCTGTAACCCGTAATCAAAATCACCGATACTGTGCTGGTAAAACGGATCGATCCCGACTTTTTCAAAGATTTCACGCGGAATGATGGCACAGTTTGCATTGAAGGTATCACAGTTTACCTCCGGCGCATCCGGTCCTAATTTTTTGTATTTGATCCCTTTGGTGTATTTGATACCGCCGTAACTCAAACCGCCGTTTTCGCCACAGATCGCACCGACTGTAACCTCATCCTTTTTCAGATGTGGTGCCATCTCATCAAAAATGCCCGGGAAGAACTTTGTATCATCATTCATCAGCATATAGTAGTCGTAATCCATATGCGTATTTTTGATATGTTCGATCGCCTTGTGCATGCCGCCATTCCAGAAATTGCTTCCGTCTCCCTCGATCAGGTCGATCTGATATGTGCCGTCATCGCGCATCTGCTTTAACATCTCACGCGTTCCGTCAGAACTATTGTCGTCTAAGATCACATAGTCAAACGTGACGTCTCTATTTTCTGAGAGTGTTGCCATGCCCCGCTTTGTCAGTTCTTTTCTGTTAAAACAGGTAAAAATTGCAAGTATCTTCATAATTTATTTCATCCTCATTTCCAGACAGCCTGTTTTGCCTGCCATTCAAATGTTCTATGCCTGTCCGATATAGTTTTTCCGGAATACCACATGGTAGATCCGTTTGATCAGATTCGGCTGTGACTCATGGATCAGTGCTTTTTTCATCGCCTTATGGAGCTCCGGTTTTTCACAGATCTCCTGTGGGAACTCTGTGATCCTGTGATCTGTCATCAGTTTATGGTCGAATACCGGTCCCTTTTCATTGCCGCAGTGGATCCCGGTGCCATCCCAGCCTTCATTGCTGACTAAAGACTTTGTCGGGGATAAGATCAGTCCCTGTTTCCGGAAATTCGTCCAGTACCAGCGGATCGCCCAGGAGTTGGTCTTTTCATCGGTTTTCTGCATTTTCATGATCTTGTAAAAATCATAGGTATTGTCATAATTAAATGCTTTGCGCAGTTTTTTATCGGAAACCATATCCGTCCAGTCGTCGCAGTCCGCATCGAAATACTTCCAGCGGTCGCTCCAGGTCGCCCACGACCAGCTTGTGCCTGAGAGCGTGTTAAAATAGGACTCACACGGGTAGGAAAAAGTATCCCCGAAATGGGAGAACCCTGTGATTCCGGTCACTTTCTGTTCGTTCTGGTAACGATCTAATCCGTCATTCATAAACAAAAGAAAATAGCGGTTTGTGACAAGGTCATCCTCTAAAACGATCACTTTTCCATATTTATTTACGATCGCAGTCACGCCCTCGATCACATTTTTTGCAAGACCGTAGTTCTGTTCCCTTGCGGTCAGTTCCACCTGACGGAATCCCTGCACGGACTTTACATAATCACGGATTTCCTGCACTTTTCCTTTATCTGCATCTTTTTTTGCCGCATCGGAAAATACATACAGATCTGTTTCTGCTGCAAGTTCGTTTGCTGCAAGTGCCTCGATGGTGCGCTTTGTATGTTCCGGCCGGTTGTAGGTAAACAAAATTACCGGAGCCAGACTTCTCGTCTCTTCCATTCTTTTTCGCCCTTTCTATGCCTGCTGTTTTACCCAGCCTACATATTCGCGGATTCCTTCGGTAAGATCCATTTTTTTCTCGTAGCCAATTTTTTTGAGCAGGGAAATATCTGCACGCCAGTTCTGTGGATCGCCGACTTTCGTCTCCCCGTTAAACCGCACGATATCCGTTTTTTCTCCAAGCTGTGCGGCATAAATCTCAGCAAGTTCCCGGATAGACACTTCCTCGCCGTTTGCAACGTTAAAGATCTCCTCCGGTCCCTGATATCCTAAGATCAACTCTAAGGCACGCAGAATATCGGAAATATGGATAAAATCACGCGTCTCATTTCCGGTTCCGAACAGATCGATCCGTCCGGTATTTAAGTATTTCTGATAAATATCCCACAAAAGCTGTTTGCGCAGTCCGCTTCCATATGCAGAAAAGATACGCACGCAGCGGATATGGTAACCATGTACCCTGTTATAATAGCTGCAGAGTTCCTCGCCCATCTGCTTGTGCACGCCATATGGGGAGATCGGTGCCAATGCATCTTTTTCCGTGATCGGAAGCTGCTTTGGATTGCCATAGACACCTGCACTTGATAAGAAAATGATTTTCGGTCTTTTTTCAAATGACTGCAATGCTAAAAGCAGCTGATATAAGCTGTGCAGATTTCCGTCTAAGTCCGCCATCGGATTTACAATCGATGCTCCGACATTTGCACTGCCGGCACAGTGTAAGATTACATCCGGCTGCACTCCGGTAAATATGTTGGCTAGTTCCTGTGAGTCTTTGGACATATTGCACTGATAGTAGTGGATTTCTGCCCCGTCCTCACAGTAACGGTCGGCTAAGTCGATGCCGGTGATCTCGTAATCTTTGCCGAAATATTCCATGGCGCATCTTCCGATAAAACCGTTTACGCCGGTAATGATCATTTTTTTCATGGGCGAACCTCCTATAAAAACACTCTCTCAAGTGCCCTCGAATACTCTCTCGCCTCGCGGTACATATTTGCGATGCCCTGCTCTATGTCTCCGGCATATTCGGCTTCATGCTCCGGCAGGGATGCGCGCGCTGCAGTGCGCGCGATCGTTTCGGCAAGCTGTTTCGGGTCGTGTGGATCAAAGAGAACACATTTTTTGTTCTGCTGTTCCTGATGTACCGGGATGTTTGACAAAAGTACAACTTTATCAAGTACTTTCGCATCCTCTAATACGGTTCCCCAGCCCTCACAGAGTGACGGCTGTACGATAAACTGTGCGTTTTTCATGATTGCAAGCTGTTCGGTACGCTCTACAAATCCCAACAGTTTTATATTAGCACAAACCATGTCTGATTCCATAATTTTTCTTAATTTATCGATATATTCCGGGTTACGGTAATCTTTCAGATTGCCGGTAAATACAAAATCATAGTCACATAATCTGCCCTCTTTCAGGAGACATTCGATTGCTTCTACCATAACGATATGATTTTTATGCTGCCAGAACTGGTTCGGAATATAAATATATTTTCGCTTTAAGTCAAATTTGTCACGGACACTCTGCTCTAATTCCGGTGTAATGGCACGCACTTCCGGTTCAATGTAAGATACAAAATGTACCACCTCAACCGAGCATCGGTGTCCCGGATAGAAACGCTCTAAATCCCTTGCCGCATCGAAGCTGCTTAAAACCATCGGATTATCGCTTCCTGTCATGGCAAGATCATTTTTCTCTTTGTGAGCCAGTTCCTCTGCACCGAAAAATTCCGGCAGGGTTCTGTGCTGGAAATCCGGGATCCAGAAAATCCCCTTCTTTTTAAAGAGTTTTCCGATCTTATTGAGTTCTAAGGCATAGCAGTATTTTACCCCGCCAAACCAGATCAGACGCATCTCATAAAGTGCCAGTTTTATTTTATTATTTCCATCATAGACACGAATATCTACATTTACATTTTCTTTAAAACAGTCAAAAATATCGGCATGTTCCGGATCGATCAAAAGCACCAGCGAAAAACGTTCCATGATATTTTCGTTCTGCAGGCAGCTGAACATAATGTTCTTAATATAATAAAGTCCGCCGATCCATCCTCTGTTTCCAAGTCCGTTAAATAAAATCTTTTTTTTCATATTATTCCTCATTTTTGAGCAACTTGTTGCGAAGAGGCGACGAGAATCTCAAATTCTCGTCTGCCATCAAAGCTATTTGTTTTTATTTAGAAACAAATAGCCGTGCAAAAAATAAGCTATCGAGCTTATTTTTCGCACTAATCCTTTATTTCTGTGATAATACATACGAAAGTGCCGCAATACAACCTTTTGAAACCTGTTCAAAAGAAAATTCATGTGCCTTTTCGTAACTCTTTTTCCCCATGACAGATGCCATATCCCCGGCGGCAGCCTTTTGGATTGCCTCCGCAAAACCATCCACATCTTCCGGGTCAATGATATAGCCGTTTTCACCATCTGAGACGAGATCTCTTGCACCATCTGCATATTTTGATGAAATGATTGGAAGAGATGCACACATTGCCTCTAAAAGAACAAGTCCAAAGCAGTCCTCCCTGGTCGGAAGCACAAAAGCATCCGCTGTGCGGTATAATTTCTGCAATGGCTCCCCTTCCTGGTATCCTAAAAATTCCACACGGTCAGAAATTTTAAGTTCTGTGCACTGTTTTTGCAGCAGATCTTTTTCCTGCCCCTCTCCAACGATCCAGAGCCTTATATTCTGCGGTGTTTTTGCAAGTGCCGGCAGTAACAGATCAAGTCCTTTCCGCTGGATCAGGCTTCCCACATACAGAAGCTGCAATCCCTCATTTTGGGTTGTTTTCTGTGGTTTCTCATACAGATATTTCTGAATATCCACGGTAAGATATGAGATAAAGCATTTCTTTTCATCAGCACCGTAAGCGATCTGTGCCTCACGCGATGCAGTGCTGCTCGCGATAAATGCCGCCGCTCTTTTTATAATATAGCTTCTCGATAAGCGCTGTACTTTTCCGATATTTTTCTCGGAATTTAAAGTGCCGTCCGTCCAGCTGATAAACGGGATCTTCTTTTTCCGGCACCAATGTACCGCACGAAGGATCGTCGGGTTGTACTCCATGGCAAAGACCACATCCGGCGCGATCTCATTTAAAGTCTTTTCCACACCTACCGGGATAAACACATATCGGTCATCAAACCGTTTGCGGATGATGATCGTCTTTGATTTCAGGAAATGATAATGTTCGATCTCCTCCATCTCAACACTCCATTTCCGGTTTTCCATGCCTGCACCGGAAAAAATGATATGAAACTCATATTCCGGAAAGTTTTTCTGCATATAAGAAAAGAAATCCACCCGGTATGGCGATGGTATATTCGTGATAAATACTGCCTTTTTTTTCATTGTTCTTTTTCCTCTGAAATGCTGTGGTAGATACTGATGAGTTTCTGATAGTTATCTTCCGGTCTTAACCGGTGCTGATAAAATTCTCTCGCATTTTCCTTTAATCTGTTTAGATCCATCTGTTCAAACTCACAGACTTTTCTGGCAAGATCCTCAATAGAGTTATACTCAAATTTTACACCCGTCACACCTTCCTGTACCATACCATCCATATTGCCGACACGTCCTGCGATCACCGGTACGCCATAGGAATATGCCTCCGCGATCGTCATGGCAAACGCCTCATAACACTGGGAAGTCATGATGACTGCCTTTGCATTATAAAATTTCTCGGTCATCTCCTCTTTCTGCAGGTAACCTAAAAAGCGGACATTTTTCATATTATGGGTGCTGACGTATGCCTGCATCTCGTCCATCATCGGTCCTGTTCCCGCAACATAAAGAATCTTATCCGGCAATTTTTCAAAAGCTTTTACTGCAATGTCAATTCCCTTTAATGCCTCCACTCTTCCAGCGAACAGATAATATTCTTCCTCAGGCTGTTTTTTAACCGGGACGATTCCATCTGCAAAGGTAAAGTTTGGTTTGATGTAAACACGTTTCGGATCCACGATCTTTTTGCCCGGATCTAAGGAGCTTAACAGTTTATTTTTGTTAAATTCTGTCAGACAGATAAAATTCACACGATAGTAGGTTCCAAGAAAACGGTGAATCCAGAGGATTGCAGAACTTACCATCGTCTGTATTTTACTTCCGCGGTAACATTTGTGCCGGATTGCACATTTTAATCCGCCATCCACACATTCCTCACAGATCACATTGTTGCGGAAAAATGATCCGGCCGGACAGAGCATGCGGAAATTATGAAGTGTCTGGACCACCGGCACCTTACACTGAAATGCCGCATAAAATACAGATGGACTCACCATCATCAGGGTATTATGCACATGCACGATATCGATTTTATTTTCACGGATAATCTTTTTTACTTCCCTGCAGGTTTTTAACGAATAGACTGCCGTAAAAGGAATAAAAAGTTTTTTTAATTTATTCCCCTCGTTCAGTTCTTTGTTACTGCGATAGTAAGTAAAGACTTCATGTCCATGCTCCTCTAACAGCTTTTTCTCATTGCGCACCACGACGTCTTCCCCGCCCGGGATCTGATAAAAATTATGAATTTGAAGAATTCGATATTTTTCCATTGTCTCCTCCATCTGAGATCTCATTTAACATCGTCGGATATAGCAATACACCTGCAAGCAAAATAAACGGATTCATAAAACCATTTAAGACAAACTGTTCCATGATCCCATACAATGCAAATACGGAAAGCATGACTAATTCTTTATATCCCCCTGCTTTATAGAGTCTGACTAACATAACGCAGAGTGCCGCAAAAAATGCGATTGCAAAAATCCATCCGCAGTACAGTAAAATATACATATATGCGTTATCGATCAGCCCATGATAACTTGCATAAAAATACTCCTGGTTTCTCGGAAGCAGCGCAAGCCCTTGGTCATGATAATATTTTCCAAGGATATATACCCTTCCTGATACATAGCGGTCGATCGTCTTCATAATGTCATTGTCACTGTTAAATAGAATCATCATAACAAAACTGAAAATTGCTCCAACCGGTATAGACAGTGCATAAATAAACTTCACTTTTTTATTTTTGACCAGTTTTTCAAACAGAATGATCCCCCACGCAAAAAAGAATACAATAATCCCGGTACGGCAAAATGTTATTTTATAAAAAATAAACGCTGTCAGGCATGTTCCGAAAAACCACCATATATTTAATTTTTCATAGAAATAATAGAGCATAAGCATAAGAAGCAGAAAAATTGTCATATATGCAGCATTCGGTTCACTAAAACCAAGACTGTACACCGGTACTTCCACATACTGTGCATTTGGCACTGTCTTATAACCAATATCAAACAACCCATAAGCGGATCCGGCTACCATAATAAATGCTACAAAAAGTCTGGTCCATACAGAGATTTCAATCAATTTCCGGAAACACACATCCTTGATTCCGATGATCGTTAAAAACAAAAACAGTATCGTCGCCTTTTTGGTCATTACCCATATGAAAAGACCTGCACCTAGCATCAGCGCGATCACAACGATCTCCCGCAGCGTATATCTGGTTGTAACAAGTTTCATTCCCAAAAGGATCACGCCGGAAAGCATAAAAAATTTGTAGATCTGATCACTACTGTCATAACCAAATGCTTTTACCAGCACATTGACCGCAAAGTATCCATAATACGCAATGATCCCCATGCTCTTCCAATCATTTTCCCGTATCCATTTTCTGATCTGCTCCATCTATTCCTCTCCAAGCATATAAATGACATAATCTCCGGTTTCCCTGTAATAGTGATATCCATACGGCTTCATATCATCCGGTATTTCCTGTTCTGTACGGTTAAAACATAAAAATACTACCTGATTGCGCTTTGCAATATCCGTCACTACTGTCATGTCCGGTTTTTCCTGACACATCTGCTGATACATTGCGACTTCATCATCCCCGATCCCGGAAATAAATCCGCCCACGTTTCTTCCATAAAATAATCCGATATCACAGCGGTACTGTCTGATATAGCAGAGCAGTTCATTCGGTACAACCGATCTTACTTTCCAGCTGACACCTGCGCCTGCTAAAATATCCGCAACATCCAGCGCAGCCTGCGGCAGTTTATATTCATTTTCTGCCTCCGTAAAGGTTGCTTTACTGTAAATTTTCTGTCCGCTTAATGCGATCGTACCAAGGGCCGCCACAAGCACAACGATACGGACTGCCTGTTTTTTCCACCGGCACACCAGCCAGACCACCACATACGCAGCCGTGAAAGAAACCGGAAGCATCCAGAACAGTCTCCAGTACACACCGGCAAAGAAACGGCTTCCCACATAACGGTAAAATAATGGATTAAATAAAAATAACAGTACCAGGATTGTCGGCCATACCAGAAACCGGACGGTCTGTTTCTCTTCCTGATATTTTCTTCCCAGGAAAAACAGCATTACAACTGCAAGACAAAACAGGCACCAGTGAAAAAGTCCGGTACGTCCGCCAATAAAATTTTTAAAATTGTCCAGTATTGAATAAAAATCTGCTGCCATATCCGTTCTCTTTCCTTTTTAAATCCCCGCCGTATAATAAATCATATAAACAGCACACGGCAGTGCTGCGATCCATATACAGAGCATACGTTTCAGATTCCGGTGGTAAATACCATCTAAAAGTCCGTACAATCCCATCATAACTGGTGCCATAATAATTCCCATTCCCGATAAAAGAGCTGCCGCAAAACTTAAGGCATACAATGGTGCCGCCCATTTCATACTCTGTTTTTCACTCATAAAGATCTGGTAAAACAAATACATTAACAATGGAAGGATAAATCCCGCCACGATTGCCTTTCCCTGCCAGATCCGCAATAAAAACATCGCCGACAGTGTATGTGTTGATGTAAAATTCCAGATATGGAACACGGATAAAACAATCAGAAACAGTGCTGTTTTTTCCGCATCACCGCGAAACAGTACATTTCCGATCATTCCATACAACACATAACAGATGATGATCATAAAAAATGGAAAAAATGTATGTGAAAACACCGCCGGAGCAATTCCTGTTATTTTACAGCACATTGCCACATACATCGTCCATGGGGATGTCACATCTTTTCTTACTTCCCCGACATCCCAGTACATATATTCATCCGTGATCGGATCATCCACTAAAAGCGTATCATGCACAACCGCAGAAACTTCTTCCGAAACATATCTTGCATCGTCATCATCAATATGCTGGTAATGATACGGAATCCATGCCTGCAAAAGGATCAGCGCCGCTGCAAGAATTCCAAAAATGATTTTCCATGCTCCGGCTTTCTTTTTTTTGTTTTCCAGCTTATTTTCTACTGTAACTAAGATACCACATCTGCGTATCAGAATTACCATGATAACAATGGAAACAATCACCAGAAATATCTTCCAAAGTGTGACAGCCTCGGTAAGCGTCCTTTTGCCAAGTATCATTGGCACCAGCAAAATCTGTCCCGATGCAAACATGCTTGCAAGTCCAAGCACCCATGCGTTGCACAGTTTTCTGACCGTTCCCTCTATTTTCAGATACCATACCCACAACAATCCAAACCAGACCGGAAGTACTACGAAAAGCATTCCTGTATAAAGTAGATTCTTATAAATCATATACCAGCACTCCATCCAGATGGATATGGTTGATCTCAGCCGTATTCTTTAACATATAAAGTTCTTCCGTTCTGACATTTCTGCGTCCGCAGATGACAAGATTACTGTCGCAAAGCAATGCCGTCTGATATCCTTCGGATATTGCCGACACATCCCTTCCATTGACCAGAATGTATTCATACTGCTTTGAGAAGCGATCCAGAAGCTCTTTGAACTTTTCATTTCCAACAAGATCAAATCCCTGTTCCTGTTTCAAATTTCTCTTTACGGTGTCTAAGTAGTCATTCATCTGCTGTAACTTTAATTCTGTCGTATTCCCCATAACATAGGCACTTAAAGATGCATCATCACTGTCAGTTGCATTCAGGTCGATCAGCAGAGTCTTTTTCTTTTCATTTGCATAGCACATCGCAAGACGCAATGCTGTGGTATCCGCAGTTCTTCCGACCGGCAGACAGTTAATCTTAAGGCATCCTTCTGCTTTTTGTCCATTCAAAAACATAGCCGCTTTTTTATAGGTTTCTTCATCTTCATTCTTTTTTGTGATCACATCAACGATCTGTGTCTCTAAACATTCCTGCACTTCCTGTGCATCCTTCGGTTTTTTATAAATCATCATCCACAATGTATATAAAACAACCTCAAGCATAATGCCAAGTAAAATACCTGCAATCACTGCTTTTAATACTCCCTGGCGGAACTCAGAACTGGAGATGGTATAAGTTTCAAGCTTTGTCACTTCTCTCTGGGACTGCGGTTCATCAAATACAGTAAAACACTGTGTGCCGACCTGTTTCTTTGTCACGGTATCCAATGCCTGAAGAAGTCCGTTCACAAAAGCATACGCTTCCTCTTCGTCATTTACGGTATAATCCCAGCTCGTTCTCGGATACACCACATAAAAAGTAATAATGTCCGATGCCTCTGTCTGTTCACACTCAAACATATCCGTAAATGCCTGTTTTGTCAGATCGATTCCTGTCACTTTACAGAATTCGTCGTACACACTGCTGCTCTTTGCAATTTTCATAATATCATTGCCACGCTCCACAGTACTTCCGGAATTATAATCTTTTAAAAGCACCGAAGTCTCCACCTGCATTCTGTCATCATAGACTTCTGCATCAATATAAGGCATCAGGGTTTTTGCCTTGTATCCACCGACGATCACTGCAAAAACTGCCGCAAAGACAGCCGCAAGCCACCATTTTCTTAAGTTATACTGCAGCACATCCATCAAACTGTATTCTTTTCTGCTCTCATATCTCTGATTCATATCAGGTCTCCTTTCTATTCTCCGCCTTTTTCAAACACCACTCTTATCGTCTTTAAAATGATCTTGATATCCAGTCCCAGACTCCAGTTATCAATATACTGTACATCCAGTTTCACGACATCCTCAAAATCAGTAATCTCGTTCCGTCCGCTTACCTGCCATAATCCGGTAATGCCCGGTTTTGCACTTAAACGGCGTTTCTGGTGTGATTCATACTGTTTGAACTCATCTACCGTCGGTGGTCTTGTACCGACCAGACTCATATCACCTTTCAAAACGTTGAAAAACTGTGGAAGCTCATCGATACTGGTCTTACGGATAAATTTTCCAACCTTCGTAATACGCGGGTCATCTTTCATTTTAAACATCAGACCATTCATCTCATTCTGGCTTTCCAGTTCTTTTTTGCGTTCCTCTGCATCCTTATACATCGAACGGAACTTATAGATCTTAAAAAATCTTCCATTCTTGCCGACACGCTTCTGTGCGAAAAACAGAGGTCCCGGAGATTCGATCAAAAGCGGCGGTGCTAAAAAGACCGTCACAACTGCCGTGATCACAAGTCCCACGATCGAACCTGCGATGTCCATCACACGCTTGATCATAAGCATTTTCCAGTCATAGGACTGATTGGAAAATGTGACGACCGGTATATTTCCCAGCATGTTAAAAGTTTTATGGTAATCATCAAACTTGTTTAAGATCTCAATCGTGACATGTACGGTTGCCCCCATATCCTCAAAACGGTTGACCACCTCCGCAAGCGAATCTCCTGTCTCATACGGCACACTGATAAAAACTTCATCCACAATCTGTTCTTTTACATACTGGAACATATTATCATAAGTGGCAACGACAGGAACACCATGATACCATTTTCCAATCTGGTTTTCATCAATGATCGCAATACTTGCAAGACGATGGATCCAGTCTCCGGAATGGTCTGCATCCGCGATCACCTCTTCCACACGTTCTGCCGTTGTGACCAGAAATACCTGATTATTTGCTCTTTTGTTACGGTAAACATGCAGCAGATAATATTTAATGATAATATGCATGCCAAAATACAGGCACATATTTACCAGCGCAATACAAAAATAAACACCTCGGGAAGCCTCCGCATTATTGTGCTGTAAAAAAATGGTCAGCGCTGTCACACATACTAACACAACGCTCGCTTTGATTGCTGCCCACAACTCCTGAAATACACTTCGGTCAATAAAACGATTATCAATATCCGAAAAGAGCATTACCAGCATGTAAACAACCATTACGATGCCAAAGCTCTCCATCAGCTCTATCTTCATATTTGCGACGGATACATTTCGATAACCCACCAGCCACAGATAACCGCCCCCGAAATAACTTACGGCAAAGCATATCAGATCCGCCAGCAGTAAAATGATACTCTGAATTTTTTCTCTTGTCTGGTACATGTCAAGTCCTTTCCTGTTCCTTTTCCCCGGTTTCATGCCCAGGTGTCACTGTTTCTTCCTGTCATTTATTCTGGTAATAATATTCCGCACTGCGTTTTCCCAACGAAAAAATCAGTTTCCATTCCGTTTCGCGCGGAACAATAAACACACAGTCAAATCCCAGGTTCAGGTTCACATCGCACGTCCGGCGCAGTTTTAATGCATCGGCGACATCCGCTCTCGGATATCTTTTCAATTCCGCTGTGACCACAGTGCCGTCCGGCATCACTGCTTTTATATCAACTGGAAGTACCTTTCCATTCCATGTCTTTGCAAGTGCCCATCCACAACAGACCACACTGCCATCCTGATATTCCTGTCTGTCAATGTGATACAGAATCTTCCGCACTCTAAAAGGTACATTCTGCATTTCTTCTATCTGTACATTCCCTGCATCCTGCCTTAGCAGCTGCTCTAAGGGAACGATCTTTGTTCCCATCACACGCTGCATATTGCGCACCGGAACGCTGCCCTTTCCCAGATATGCCTGAAAATTCTCCTCCATCCTGCCAAACTGTTCTTTTAATTTCTTACTGATTCCGTAAGCTGCTAACAGCTCATCCAGCGGAGTGCCTTTTCCTCCCATGATCTGGTAATATGCAAAATAAAGTGCACGGTATAATACAAATAACTTTGGTACCGAAAAGAAAAACGTCCACTCATAATCAATGACTGTCCATTCTGCTTCCTCTATTTTCATCTCACTGCCTGCAGGAATCAAAATATTGGCAAATATCATATCGATATCGCATATATCCACCGCTTCAGTTTCCTCTGTAAAATGAACCTCTCCAAACACTTTTCGGAAATCTTCGGTTGGCGTAAACAGGTGTTTTCCACCATATTCCATGATACGTTTTGCATAATCATCAAGGATGCGCTTCACCAGTTCCGTCTGATTTCTTCCAATCGCCCGCTCCATCACATCCTGCAGTGTGACACCGGGATCAAAACCGGATACGGCTGCATCATTTTTTGTATGACAGGCGCAGAATCTGATTTTCTCATTACTGTCCGCATAGCACGATGACAATTTTTCGTATGACTTCTCCATATGACAGATATGCTCTCTTCCTTCCGGATAAAGTGCATATTTTCTGACACTTTTTTCTCCATCCGCTTTCTTGCAGATATCCGTGCGGATGGCAAACTGCCTTGCCCTCTCATTGGAATATTTTGAATAAATCACACGCTGTTCTCCGGTCCTATTTCCTGCCTCGATCAAAAAGGAATTGGCAAGTTCTCCAAATAACCCTTCTGCCAGAACCGTATCAAAAACTTTTTTCTCATCAAAAAGCTGTAATCTGTCCCTGTCAAAATTTCTCCGGTTGTCGGAAAGTTCTCCCCTTCCCGGAAGATATTCATCCGAATAGATACAGGATGGAAACTTGTGATCCGGATATGGGTAATAGCTGTAAATTCCCGAAAATCCTGCTTCTTTTAAGATCTGTTCATACTCTTTTCTGGTATAGACCCTCGCCTCACCGTGCCTGTCATCCTCTGTGAATCGTTCCGGATCCTTATCATAATTTTCCAGTCCGGCAAAATATCCCCCGCGGTATTCCTCCTGACACCCCGCAAAATATTTCAGTCCCAGACGGTTGGCATCCGCCACATAGAGTTTCCCGTTGTCAGATAAGTGTTCTCTCATACAGGAAAGCTCATTTTGAAATTTTGAAAATTCGCCTGCAATCAATATCATGTCATAGACCTGATCCTGATACAGTACATTTGTTTCCGGTTTTGTATCCGAAGCCGGAACAACCAGAACCGTCAGATTGCCGGCATTTTCATAACGCACCCGTAAAATGTCAGCTTCCTCTTCACTCTCCACCACTGCCGTCACATGTAACGCCATAGAAAGCAGTTTTCCTGTCAGTGCACCGCATCCTGCATTCCGCTCTAAAACATGCATCTGCTTTGTCACCGGCAGAAATGCGATCAGGTTCTCCCTGATATCCGACAGATGAAAAAGGTACGGATAGGATGCCTGTTCCATGATGATCTGCGGATAGGCTTTTTCACTATTCTGTTGTATGATCTCTTTCAGCCCCTCCGGCACGTTCACATGTCCCATTGCTTCCTCACTTTTACGTTCTTCTATTCGTCACATTTTTCAATCGTAACTTCTGAATTCATATCATAAAAACCGACGGTATTTTTGTCGGATACCACCGTCACACCGACCACATCATATAATCTGTGGTACGCGCGGAACTCTCCGCCGACATAACCGGTGCAGCTGATGGATAACAGATATTCGCCGCCCTGCATATCCATGTTCTGGCGGAATGTCGCAACATAGGTATCACCTGTCTTTGCCATCCCGATGCCCACTTTTTCAAACATCGTGTTTGTTCCGGTAACAGCAGTTCCCTGTACGGTTTTAAATGTATAAGTAAAAATCGGATCCTGTATATCAGAGAGGAATTTCACCTTGGATTTGATGGTAAAAGAAGTCCCCTTCTGGATACAGTTCGTATAATTGCCATATTCATCGATCAGCGCAAAGTCAATGATCTCCGCCTCACCGGTTCCATATTCATTGACATCCGGGTTGAGCTGGTAATTGGATTTCCAGAGTTTCTTTCCATCGGACGCATCATTTTCTAAAATCTTACCACCAGTGATCTTGTCTGAATTCTTAAGCAGAATCTTTTTGTAAAGGTTGATCATATCCTTGGCATTTCCCTCTGCCAGTTTATCTCCCTTATTGAGTAAGATGACACGGTCACAATATTTTGCCACACTGCTGATATCGTGGCTGACGAACAGAATGGTCTTTCCCTGCGCCTTGAAATCCTCAAACTTTTTATAACATTTTGCCTGAAAAAATACATCTCCGACCGATAATGCCTCATCCACGATCAGGATCTCCGGATCAATATTGATCGCCACCGCAAACGCAAGCCGGACAAACATACCGCTCGAATAGGTCTTACACGGCTGATGCACGAAATCACCGATATCTGCAAATTTTAAGATATCATCTAACCTTGCATCCATCTCCTCGCGGGAAAATCCCATCATCATACCGTTTAGATAGACATTTTCGATTCCGGTATACTCCATATTAAATCCGGCACCAAGCTCTAACAGTGCGGAAATCCTTCCATCGATTTCCACCTCGCCGCTCGTCGGACTTAAAACACCTGTAATTATTTTTAAAATGGTAGATTTCCCGGATCCATTGGTTCCGATAATGCCGATCGTCTCACCTTTTTTCACCTCAAATGACACATGATTTAACGCATGATGTTCTTTGAAACGGTTCTTTCTGACCAGTCCAAGAGCATCCTTTAACCGGTCAGACGGTTTATCATAAAGTTTGTAGACTTTGCAGACATCCTCTACCCTGATTGCTAAATTATCCATACTATCCTCATTCCACAGTTTTCATTCTTGCGATGCTCTTACAGCACATCTGCGAAATGTACACGCAGACGCTTAAATACGGTCGTTCCTGCCCAGAGAGTAAACAGCGTGATTCCCCAGAACCACAATGTCAGTCCCGGATGCTCCCAGAATGCCGTTTTATTGATCAGTGCATCCCGGTATCCGGAAACGATATAATACATCGGATTTAGCTTAAGCAGTACCACAGCCCATTTTGGAATGCCCTGCATACTCTCAAAATTCCACATGATCGGTGTCACCCACATTCCAATCTGCAAAAGAATGGCGACAACCTCTTTCATGTCACGGAAAAACACCGTCACAGCGCTTGTCGCATAGATCAGTCCTGCCGTAAACGTCACCATGCAAAACGAATAATAAACCACCTGAAGCACATAAAGATCCGGATAAAATCCCATAACGGCAAAAACAACCAGCATAAATACCACAAAAAAAGCGTGTGTGAACAATGCAGAGATCAGTTTTACCACCGGAAGTGCATCGATCTGGAATACGACCTTTTTGACCAGATAACTGTATTCATCAAGAACCCCGGTTCCTCCATTTAAAGCCTCCTGAAAATAAAACCACGGCACAAGACCGCCCATCAGCCAGAGTACAAACGGCACCTCGATTCCTGTTCTTAAATCATTAACTTTCTGATGTAGTCCAAACTCAAAGACAAACCAGTATAAAAGCACTGTGATCACCGGCTGTATGAAAGCCCATATCACGCCAAAATAAGAACCCGCAAATTTTTTCTTAAAATCATTTTGGGCAAGATTGCCGATGAGTTTACGGCTGGCAATCAGACGTTTTGGCAGGCAGACATTTTTCTTCTTTTCTGTCATATGAGTGCTCCTATCTTACAATTCCCCGTTCCTTACAATATGCATCGAATCCACCGTGCACTTTATCCTTATCGGAAAGGATCAGATCCGCCTGTGTCATTCCTTCCGGCATTGGCCATTCAACACCGATTGCCGGGTCATTCCAGAGAATACCGCCCTCGTCATTTGGATGGTAGAAATCAGTAACCTTATAGCAGAACTCTGCATAATCAGACAGCACGATAAAGCCATGTGCAAAATTCTTTGGTACAAAAAACTGCTTTTTATTTTCCGCAGTCAGAACGATGCCAAACCATTTTCCGAATGTCTCAGAACCTTCTCTTAAATCCACTGCAACGTCAAATACCTCTCCGCTTACCACACGCACCAGCTTGTCCTGCGGATGGTTGATCTGGAAATGTAATCCTCTTAACACGCCTTTTTTCGATGCAGACTGGTTATCCTGTACAAACTGGCAGTCGATCCCTGCCTCTTTAAAATCGTTGTAATTGTAGGTTTCCATGAAATATCCTCTGGCATCCCCGAAGACTGCCGGCTCAATTACTTTGAGTCCCTCAATTCCATTACAGTCATGTGTTACCTTTATTTTTCCCATAATTATTGATCCTCACTATCTGTTTTTTAAAGTCCCTCGGCAACCTCTACCAGATATTTGCCATAATCTGTTTTAAGGAGCGGTTCTGCAAGTTTTAACAGCTGCTCTTTATCGATAAATCCACGTTTGTATGCGATCTCCTCGATACAGGACACATAAAGTCCCTGACGTTTCTGGATCGCAGACACAAAATCTGCAGCGGCAAGCAGCATGTCGTGGTTTCCGGTATCTAACCATGCGAATCCCCTGCCAAGCGTCTCAACGCTTAAATCACCACGCTCTAAATATGCATTATTTACGGAAGTAATCTCAATTTCACCTCTTGCAGACGGCTTTACATTTTTTGCGATCTCTACAACATCATTGTCATAAAAATAAAGTCCCGGCACAGCATAATTTGACTTTGGATGCTCCGGTTTTTCCTCGATAGAAAGAGCTTTTCCGTTCTCATCAAACTCTACCACGCCGTATTCTCTCGGATCTCTGACATAGTAGCCAAAAATCGTAGCACCCTTTTCATTCTGTGTGCGTTCAGCTGCACTGCGCAGAACATTGGAAAAACTTTGTCCGTAGAAAATATTATCTCCAAGAACCAATGCAACCGCATCGTTTCCAATAAACTTTTCACCGATGATAAATGCATCTGCCAGGCCCCTTGGCTGTTCCTGCACGGCATAAGAAAAACTCATGCCAAGCTGGCTTCCGTCTCCAAACAACTCTTCAAACACCGGCAGATCTCTCGGTGTGGAAATGATCAGAACCTCTCTTATGCCGGCAAGCATCAGTGTAGATAACGGATAATAGATCATCGGCTTATCATACACCGGCATAATCTGTTTTGAAATTGCCTTTGTCAGCGGATATAATCTTGTTCCGGAACCACCTGCTAAAATAATACCTTTCATATAATCCTCCTTGTTTTCACGTCCATTATAAAACGCAAACAAGCAGTATCGCCCCATCTGACGGTACTGCTGCCTGCATCTTCTTACCTGTTCTGATACATATCCTCATAATATTTCTGATAATCACCGCTGGTAACGTTTTTCATCCAGTCCTCATGTTCAAAGTACCATGCGATCGTCTTTCTGATACCCTCTTTGAACATTGTCTCCGGCTCCCAGCCGATCTCAGCCTTGATCTTATCCGGTGCGATCGCATAACGTCTGTCATGACCTTTTCGATCCTCCACGTAAGTGATCAGATCTTTGCTTACAAGTGCACGTCTCGGATCATCTGCTGGAAGCATCTCAAGCAGTGTATCTATGATGATATTGATAATCTCGATATTCTGTTTTTCATTGTGTCCGCCAACATTATAAGTCTCACCAAGGCGCCCGTTTTCCTGAACCATATCGATCGCTTTTGCATGATCATCCACATACAGCCAGTCACGGACATTCTTTCCATCACCATATACCGGGAGTTTCTTTCCATGCAGCGCATTATTGATAATAAGCGGAATCAGTTTCTCCGGGAACTGATATGGTCCATAGTTATTAGAACAGTTCGTAATGTTTGCCGGGAAATGGTAAGTGTCAATATAAGCCTTTACCAGCATGTCCGAAGATGCTTTGCTCGCAGAATACGGACTGTGCGGTGCATACGGTGTTGTCTCATAAAAATATGTTCCGTCATCCTCTAAAGAACCATATACCTCATCCGTCGATACATGAAGGAATTTCTTCCCTTCTTTGAAACTGCCATCCGGCAGCTCCCATGCCGCTTTTGCACAGTTTAACATAACTGCTGTTCCAAGCACGTTCGTCTTTACAAATACTTCCGGATTTTTGATACTGCGGTCTACATGACTCTCTGCCGCAAAATGTACAACGCGGTCAATGTCATTTTCTGCAAAAATCTTTGTAATTGCCTCTTTATCTGTAATATCTGCACGCACAAAGGTATAGTTATCACGATTTTCAACGTCTTTTAAATTTTCCAGGTTACCTGCATAGGTAAGCACATCCACATTGATGATCCTGATCTCATTGTCATATTTTCGAAACATGTAATGAATATAGTTAGATCCAATAAATCCGGCTCCTCCGGTTACTAAATATGTTCTCATAATTTTCTCCATTCTATGGTCTACAAAATCTTTCATCATTTTACCATACTTTTATTGTCTGTACAAGTTTTACCACCAGTCCACTGCCGGGCGTTCCGTAATTTCAGACAGCTTGACGACCACCAGATCTTTTTCTTCCACGATTGAACCCTCAGCCGGAAAGACTGTCATATCTTCCGACAGTGCTGCCGCCTTATATTCCATCTCTTCGGAATAACCATCGTCCAGATGGACTCCATTATGTGCTTCTAAAAATCCTGCGATCCGGTGCGTTGCCCCCGCCGGATGTTCTCTGGTATAATCCCATTCAAAAAATGACCACCCGTACATTTCCGTACGGCGGTTCAAGCTGTTTAACTGTGGCTGCCGGTATCCGATAAATACCACTTTTTTATCCACCGGATCTCCTTCTGCATCCACCCCGGGGATCTCCCTCTTCAAAGCATCCGTGATCTGATCCGCCAGCAGCGCATCCTGTTCATAACGCACCTGATCCGCGCTGTGCATTCTGATGTTATAGCAGACCTGACCGCCTGTAACTGCGATTACAAGCAATATCACCACATTGCCCATTACCTGCAGCCATCGGCACATTTTCCTGTCCCGCTCCTGTTTTTCCGGTCGTACATCGGAAATCTGCTGCTCTTTTAGTATCATCACACCAAACATCGCAAGAAATGCAGCCACAACCGGAAGTGCAAACTGTGTCCTTGTCACCAGCATCGCACCTGCATAGATTGTCATTAAAAAAGGTGTAATGAGCATAAAAATCATTCCTGCTGCAAAAATCCAAAAACCGGCACGTCCACTTTCTGTTCTTCTCGTCCATGCGATCCATATCACATAAAATGCGAGCAGTACACCGATCACATAGAAAGAGAAATTCCGCGGTCCGACGGTAAGAAGCTGATTTTTCACAACACGAAGAACATTCTTGACACATTCAGCAGCCGGTTCACTTCCCCAGTTGCTCTGCCCTTCCATATAATCACCGGCTGCCATGAACCATGTACCCGCAATCCCCCTGTATATCAGATAGGAAATACCGAAATGGGCCGCAAGAAAAATAATGCGAATTCCCCATTTTTCTCTTTTTCCATTCACCTGCCAGAAGAACAATAAGAAAAACATGACACAGACTGCAATATAATAAACTGCCAGTGCCTGGTAAGTACCAAGTGCCAGCACAATAAACACTGTGGACAAAAACAGCTTACACAGATCTTTTCCGCTTCTGTTTTCCTTATATTTCTCGCAAAAACAAAGATCACACATAAAAAATCCGGTGACTGCCATCAAAAGCATTGCAAATGCGACTTCCGCCTGCTGCAGTGAAAAATAAAACTGAAAACTCCAGATATTGGATGTCATATAAAGCAGCGTAAATATCCAGTACGGTTTTCCATCCTTTTTTCCTGAAAAATAATAGCATCCATACGTCAGTACATTGCCTCCCAGGATAAAAAACAAAAGCATCAGAATACCACTCTTTATCGTTCGGTATACACCAAGACCAAGCATCCGTTTTAACAGAACCAGTCCAAATCTTCCAATCGTAAGCCACCCTAACGTAGACCCGGGATGATTGATCAGTTCCTCTGTATCGATTCTGATATTCGAGTTAAATGCCTGATACCCAAAACAGACCAGCGCAGCAAATACCGACATCAGAATCAGCCGGTAATGTTTTTTGATATATTCTGTCATCGTTTTATTCCAGTGTTTTCATATACTCATCAAGTGCATCCTGCCATTCAGCCATTTTGTAACCGTCTGTCAGTTTCATCATATAGTTCTCAAGAATCGAATATGCCGGTCTGTTTGCAGAAGCCGGATTCATCTTCGCATACTGCTCACTTGTGACATGGTTGACTTTTGTTGTCTTTCCTGCACGTTTAAAAATTGCTTCCGCAAAAGCTGCCCAGTTGGTATCGCCCTCACAGGTTGCATGAAATGTACCATAATTTTCTGTCGGTTCAAAATGATGAATGGCTCTTGCCAGTTCCACTGCGCTTGTCGGGGATCCCTGCTGGTCACATACAACACTGACTTCATCGTGTGACTCCGCAAGGCGAAGCATCGTCTTTACAAAGTTTTTTCCATCTCCATAAAGCCATGCGGTACGGAAAATAAAATATCTGTCTGCAAATTCACGGACAAACTTTTCTCCCTCCGCCTTCGTCTTTCCATAGGCACTGACCGGATGGATCTCATCAAATTCCGTATATGGCTTTGTTCCGTTTCCCTCAAATACATAATCGGTGGAAACGTGGATCATTTTTGCTCCGACTTCTCTTGCTGCGATACTTAAATTTCTCGGTCCGATCGCATTGATCCGGTATGCGGCATCCCACTGCTGTTCGCACGCATCCACATTGGTGTGCGCTGCACAGTTGATAATGACATCCGGTCTCTCCGCACGAACCAGCGCAAGGACAGCATTCACATCGGTAATATCGAGCGCCACAATGCCTTCACCTTCCGCAACATCTGTATTGATAAAGGAAACATCCTTACCTTTATATTCCTGTCGGATGGCACGCCCTAACTGTCCGTTGCACCCTGTCACTAAGATCTTTTTCATCATTTATTCTCCTAATCCATTTTCAATTGCCGTAACAATCGACGTAAGTGCTTCTTTTTCATCTTCTCCTTCGCAGACAAGCTCTATCTCATCCCCGGATTTGATGCATGCACCAAGTACACTCAACACGCTTTTTGCATTTGCTGTATTTTCTCTGTAACGAAATGTCACATGTGATTTAAACTGCATGGCCTCCTTGCATAAAATTCCAGCCGGTCTCAAATGAAGTCCCGTCGGATTTTTAATCGTTACTTTCTGGCTTACCATAGTAAATCCCTCCAAACTGTTTATTGTATATACGATATTTAAAGCATGATCTTCGTAATCAGTTCCGCTAACTTTTTAGCTTCCTCATCGATCACCTTCTGATCTTTTCCTTCAATCATGACACGGACAAGCGGCTCTGTACCGGATGGACGGATCAAAACTCTTCCCTCTCCGTTAAACTTCTGCTCTAATTTTGCAACTGCATCCGCAATCTCCTGATAATCCATAAAGTTGTCTTTTTTATGGTTTGGCACTTTTGCATTTACAAGTGCCTGCGGTAATACTTCCATAACAGATGCAAGCTCTGATAAAGTTTTTTTCGTTTTCACCATAACCTCAAGCAGATGAAGTGCAGAAAGCAGACCATCACCTGTGGTGTTGTCATCCAGGAAAATAACGTGTCCTGACTGCTCGCCTCCGATATTATAGCCATGTTCTCTCATATTTTCAAGAACATATCTGTCGCCAACTTTTGTCTTTTCCACATGGATGCCTTCGCGTTCTCCCATCAGTGAAAATCCAAGGTTTGTCATAACAGTAACAACGATCGTATTCTTTTTTAAGGTACCTTTCTGTTTCATATAAGTACCACAGATTGCCATGATCTGGTCTCCATCGACCAGTTCTCCTTTTTCATCCACAGCAAGCATACGGTCTGCATCCCCGTCAAATGCAATACCAATGGCAGCATTTTCATAAACTACTCTGGCTTTTAATTCATCCATATGCGTCGAACCACAGTTTGCATTGATATTCGTTCCATCCGGTTCGGTATGGATTGCCACCAGATCAGCCCCCAGATCTTTCAATGTCTTCACTGACGTATAATGAGCGGCTCCCTCTGCACAGTCAACCACGATCTTCATGCCTGTCAGATCAACCGGAACACATTTTTTCATAAATTCAACATATTCGTCTCTTAAATCGAAACGATAATCAATTTTACCGACTCCGGAACCGATCGGCAGGTTGACATCCTTCATATTATTACGGATCAGTGCCTCGATCTCGTCTTCAAGCTCATCAGAAAGCTTATATCCCTCGCCGTTAAAAAATTTAATTCCGTTAAATTCCATCGGGTTATGGGATGCGGAAATGACAACCCCGGCATCTACCTTATGTTTTCTCGTCAGATACGCAATTGCAGGTGTCGGCATTACTCCGACAAAAATCGCATTTGCACCGACAGAACAGATTCCTGCCATCAGTGCACTTGCAAGCATTCCTCCTGAAATTCTCGTATCACAGCCAACGATAATCGTTGCCTGATGTTCCTGCTCTTTCGTAAGCACATAAGCTCCCGCCTGTCCAAGTTTTGTCGCAAGCTCGATCGTAAGTTCTGATCCAGCCACTCCGCGGACACCATCTGTACCAAACATTCTTGCCATTGTATTTCCTCCAAATTATTAATTTCTTTTATTTTGTTTTAGAAGCACTCTTTTTGCTGCTTTCCGTTGATTTTATTTCCGTATCTTCCGCAGTCATTTTAACCGGGATCCGCACGGTTTTTACCTGATAAAGTTCATTATCCACATCAATATCTGCAACGATATTATGTTCACCATTTCCATATCCCTGCAGATTAACAGTACCTGTAATGTCATCTGCTGACAGCTTCTTAATATCGCTTTCTGCTCCGGTGACCTCAACCTGAATCGTATCTTCCGTAATCTTCGCCTTTGTCGCATCCGGAATATTTTCAAGCGTAAACGCAGATGCATCCACCTCGAAGGTTTTTGTTGTGATCGGCTCTACTTTTACTTTGACCTCCACTTTTGCGTCTGCTGCAAGTACCAGCGAAGTTCCATCCGGAAGATAAGATGTAATATCTACAGTTGTCTCAACATCTTCCGCTGCACCGCTCATATCTAACACATCATCCGGTATTGTGATCTTAGCCACCTTATTAAGCACATCCGTTTCTCCCTTGATCCGGACTTTTTTCGGACTGTAGGTAATTTCTTTTAGTGTATAGCCGGATGCCACAGTTCCTTTTGTCTGGAAGGAAAGATCCACATCTTTTGTATTTAATATCTCCGCCGTGATCGTAACGGTATTAATATTCATTTTTAACTTTGAAGCATCGATCTCATTACCATCCGCATCATATAAAACCGGCACTACTGTATCGGTCACATCCGATGACATTCCGTCAACATTGATCGTTGCGACTACCGTGCTGATCTGACTCGTAACAGAAGACGGTCCCGAAATTTTCAAAAGATTCGATGTCACGATGGAAACATCTCCAAGTGCACAGCCATCCATGACCGTACCTTCCGTGCTTGCAGTGATCTTTTTCTGTACATTTCCAAGATCTTCCACTGTCACATCCAGATACTGCTGTTTGGATGAAATGGTAACTGTATTGCTGTTATATTTACTGCATGTGATCGTAATCGGGACACGGCATACGCCATCACCTTCCACATATTCAATCTTTTCCATATCCGCAACTGCAGTAAAATCCGTGTTGGATAATTTTTCCAGAATACTTCGTTTTGCCGATGCCGTAAACGTAACTGTATTTTTCCCGCCAAGTGTCTCGGAATACTTTCCATTTGAGGTAAGATAATCCATATTGTCCTGTGTTACACTGATCGTATACTGTGCCGGTTTGACCGGATCATCAATATTGACCACTACGATCCACAGAGCGATCGCAAATAACACAGCCAGTACCTTGAGGCCAAGATTATTCGTTAGTTTTTTTGCCAGATTCTTTAACATCCTTAAGCCTCCTTCTCCATAATTCAATTTTTGAAACTTTCTTCTCGCGATGCTGTATAAATGAAAGTTTGTTCTTTAAAAACTCAGCGTCCACATTGCGGTACAATTCCCCACCCATGGCGATGGAAACTTTTCCCGTTTCCTCAGATACAACAATGGTAAGTGAATCACTGACTTCACTGATTCCGACCGCCGCACGATGTCTTGTACCAAGATCTTTGCTGATACTTAAAGAATCCGTCAGTGGCAGATAGCAGGTGGCAGACACCACTCTGTCCCCGCGGACAATCACGGCTCCGTCATGAAGCGGTGTGTTTTTTTCAAAAATATTGATCAAAAGCTGGCTTGTCAGTATTCCATCTACTGCAATACCGGTTCTTTCATACTCCGAAAGAACAATTTCATCCTCAATGACGATAAGTGCACCTGTTTTGACTTTTCCCATCTCATAACATGCCTTTACCAGTTCATTGATCGTTTTATCCGTAAACTTTGCGATTTCTCCCTTTGAAAAATCAAACGTAAAAAAAGAAGTAAGGAAATTCTTCTGTCCAAGATTTTCCAGTGCTTTCCGGATTTCCGGCTGGAATATAATAACTATGGCAGTAATTGCGACGCTCAATGTATTCTTTGCGATCCAGATGATCGTATTCATCTGAAATACAGCTGCAACCAGAACAAAAAGCAATATTACCATAATACCTTTTAACAGTACCCATGCCCTTGTGTTCTTAATCCACACAAGCATATAATAAAACAGAAATGTTATGATGAGAATTTCCACAACATCTGTCATTGTAATCTTTGGTAAATTCAAATAAATAGACGCTTTTTCCCAAAACGCGCCCATGGTTGCCATCGCATTCTGCACCTGCTTCACTTTCCTTTCCGCTATCTGTATTTAAAGTAACTAATCCAGCAGATCTTCGTCAATCTCCATTTCTTCTGCGAAACGTTTTTTCGTCATACGATCCTGTTCTTCTTTTCCACTGAATCTGGTCACTTTTTTATCTGTCCCTGCAACGATTGCTTTCGGTACGGCTTTTACATAATAATAATACTCATCATCTTCAAACTGGAGTCTTTCCGTCCTTGAATAATCCAGATTGAAAAACAGGAACTGAATCACAAATGCAATCACGCAGGAAATAATGCTTCCCACCAGAATTGTGATGGTCTTTCCGCTGATTCCAAGTACCATATCCCCTGCGATCATACCAACTGCCTCGAATAAAATACCAAATATAATTGCGACCGCCCATGCATGCTCAATGGACATTTTTCGTATGATATAAACGATGACCAGTGTTACCACCATGATCGCAAGCACCAGATACATTTCCCTGTTGCCCAAAAGCTGGTTCAACGCAACAACAATCTTTGATGTTGCCGCATCTTTCTCATCCACTCCGCCAAGTGTTGTTTCATTCTGCTTTACACCGTTTAAGAAGAAATAAAGAACGATACCGCAGACCAGAGAAAACATGGAATATAATTCCCGCAAAAGTCCCATGCCGACCGGCATCACAAACGGAATGTTCAGTCCAAAACAAATCGGTGTCAAAAGCACCCCATACTCGTTTTTTGGAGAAAACCGAAAATACAGGATATACATCAGAATAAACAGGATCAGGGCCACAATACATACTTCTAAGGAAAGTGCATACATATCCAAAAGGATCAGCACAGAGCCAATAAAAACGGCCCCACCGACTGGAAGAATCGAACAGATCAGGGCAAGGATCAGGGCAATTGGTGTACTGCTGATTTTTTCCATATAACCAATGTTGTGATTTATCAGCAAAAATGCTGTGAGTGCAACAGTAAACTTTATCACCGGCGTAATGTATATATCATATTTTCCATAAAAACGTGTTAATTTCTCTTTTAATTCCAATAAGGTCGTCATACTAATCTCCATTTCCACATGTGAAAAATCTCATTTTCCGCATTGCTTCCGTTGTCAGTCCCAGTCTTTGTTTCCGTTCCCTTTCAACCGTTCTTCCCGCAGATACATCGCACTGATCTTTTTTAGACCCGCATAGTATTTTTTTACCTTTTTTCTGCCATAAGTGTACTTCATATTAAAAATAATATATGTGGCAAGAAGATAAATTACCATAAAAATTCCATAGAGCAGTCCCAGTGTAGTAGCAGCCTTTACAAAATCCATTTTGTTGATCTGTTCCATCAAAGCATCCATAGAATAGAGTACCCAAAGCCCTAACATCATAAAAAATGCGATCGTGCCGACCACGAAACTTTTCAGAAGCTGTAATGCCACATAATCCTTTCGCGCATACTGGATCATCGGTTTGCAGCGTTTTCCATCGTTTGCATCAAATTTTGCTATTTTTATCATGCTGTGCAGTCGTTGTTCATTGACCATGCTGCGTTTCCTTTCTCTTAGCAAACTGCATTTTTGCTCGCAGTTACGCATTCTTATTTTTCATTATATCACAGTGCCCTTCTTTTTCAAAGGAAAAAAAGAATCCTGTTCCACAGGATTCACCGCCTGCGGCGGGTCGCCCCCGCGACATAATTCATCTCTGACGCAGTGCGATCCCACCCGGAGGGCTTTTTTATTCATAGGACGTAATTCCTTATGAATAAAAAAGCAGGACCACCTGTCAGGCCCTGCTCTTCTCTTATAAGAAACGCATCTTGTTTCCGTCGCGTTCTTTTTTCTGTGGTTCTAAAGGCTTTGGTTTTTCAATCGAGTTTGCGAATGAATTTGCCATTGCCGCTTTACACTTTTCGCAAAAGCGCCCCGTCCGGATCGGTCTGCCGCAATGCTCGCAGGTAACACCGTCAAGTGAAGCTTCTGAAAGTGAAAGTCTCTCTTCACGGATCCACTGCTTGATCTGTTTTACTGATACATCATTGTCCTCGGATACCTGATTAACAGATGCATTCGGGTTCTCGTCCAGATATTGTTTTACTTCCTGAAACTTTTGTTCAAGTTTTTTTCTGCATCCATCACACAATGGTGCACCACCCATATAATTAAATAAACGTCCACATTCCTTGCAATTCTTCACTTCCATATTGGCATGACCTCCTGTCATTCTGTCAATACCCTTCTCCGATACTGATACAGATATAATATATGTTTTCCACTCCTGACGCTTTCAGGACTTTTGATACTTCATCCATCGTACTCCCTGTCGTATAGATATCATCCACAAGCACGACTCTCTTATATTCTACTATATCTGCTGTCAATTGGAAAGCATTTTTTAAATTTCTGTGTCGTTGTGATTCATTTAACTCTTTTTGAGGAATTGTATTTCTCACTCTTCTGACCAGGTGCTCATCCACTAAAATCCCTGCTTTTCTTCCAAGTTCCCGCGCAAATACTTCGGCCTGATTGTATCCGCGCAGTCGCTTCTTCCGGGAATACATTGGAATGGGAATCAGCACTTCTGCTTTTATTTTGTTCAGCCACACTCCATATTTTTCCAATGCTGCATTCGCATAAAACTCTGCATATTCTCTTTTATTTCCATATTTAAAGCGGTACATTGAATTTCTTATACCACCCTCATAAACAAACACTGCCTTTCCCTGTGTGTATACATGATGCTTTTTTCCACAGTCGGTGCAAAATTCCTTTCTCTCATCCACAAGCGGTTTCCCGCATTTTTTACATGCCGGTTCTCCTGCCACATGCACCTTGTCCTTACATAGCGGACAAATACCCTTTCCTGTCACTTCAATTTCATCACAGACTGCACATCTTCGTGGATAAAGAATTTCAAGCATCTGAAATAACATTTTTCTTCCATATAGGAAAATGTCATTTTTTCTGATTTTCATAAGATCCTTTCCGGATCTCTCCCTGCAAAGAATATCATTTTTGCCAAATACATACCATAAAGTTTTTCTTAATTTTTTCTTACTATAATGTTGACGAATCCCATTTAGGTCTTTATAATTTGTTTATTAAAAGCGATAGCACTTTAAAGTTCTAAAGAGCAGCAATGTGAAAAATAAAATTTTTCACACACAAGATGTGTGCCCCGGCACAAACTTATGATGCCCTGAAAAACGGGCAGGAATGGAGAATTCTATGAAAAACTACAAAAAAATCTTATCTGTCGTAATGACAGCAGCCATGGCTGCATCACTTGCAGCATGTGGAAACAGTACAGCAAACACCAGCAGTACCACGGATGCAGCAGCTTCCGATGCAGCACAGGCTTCGGATGCAGCGGCTACTGAAAGTGGTGCAGGCACCTCTTCCGATGGCAAAAAATATACGATCGGTATCTGCCAGCAGTTAGAGCATCCTGCTCTTGATCAGGCAACCCAGGGATTCGAAGATGCACTGACTGAATTACTTGGTTCTGGCAATGTTACCTTTGATCTTCAGAATGCCCAGGGCGAGCAGGCAAACTGCGCAACCATCAGCAACGGTTTCGTCGCTAACAATTATGACCTGATCTTAGCAAATGCAACGACTGCTCTGCAGTGTGCAGCTGCAGCAACCAGCACGATCCCGGTGATCGGTACTTCCGTTACCGACTATGCAACAGCACTTGACATTGACAACTGGACCGGCTCTACCGGTACAAACGTATCCGGAACTGCAGATCTTGCTCCGATTGACCAGCAGGAAGACATGCTTGTCGAATTATTCCCGGATGCAAAAAATGTCGGCATTCTCTACTGCTCCGCAGAACCAAACTCTGCATACCAGGCAACCGAATTTGAAAAAGCTCTCGATGAAGACAGTATTTCCTATAAAGAATATACCGTATCAGATTCCAACGACATCGCTTCTGTTGTACAGAGTGCCGTCAGTGAATGTGATGTCCTCTATATTCCGACTGACAATACCATGGCAGGCAATACTGAATCCATCAACAATATTGCTCTTCCGGCAGGTGTTCCGATCATCGCCGGTGAGGAAGGTATCTGTTCCGGCTGTGGTGTAGCCACACTTTCCATCAGCTACTATGATATCGGTTATACAGCAGGCAAAATGGCATACGACGTTTTAGTAAACGGTGCTGACATCTCGACCATGGATGTACAGTATGCAGAGAATGTTACCAAAGAATACAATGCTGATATCTGTTCACAGCTTGGCATCACAGTTCCTGATGACTATACTGCCATCGCTGCCGAATAAAAAATATTTTTGATAAGGGGTTTTTCTATGACAATACTTATGTCCTTAGACCCGATGGCTCTCTTCCGCTCCATGCCCGGCGCCTTTGCGCAGGGGCTGGTCTGGGGGTTGATGGCACTGGGTGTATATATTACATATAGACTTTTAGATTTTGCTGATCTTACCGTTGACGGTTCTCTTGCAACCGGCGGTGCAGTTGCCGTTATGCTGATCCGTTCCGGCATGCATCCATGGGCAGCACTTATTTTTGCATTTTTAGCAGGTATGGCAGCCGGTTTTATCACCGGAATTCTGCATACTGCACTTGGAATTCCCGGAATCCTTGCAAGTATCCTGACACAGATTTCACTCTATTCCATCAACTTAAATATTATGGGAAGTTCGAATCAGGCTGTCAGTGTTGACAAGTATCCGTTAGTTGTTTCCCTGCGTTACATCTCGGATTCTTCCGCTACCAAAGTCCGGCTGTTTGTGACATGTGTTCTTTTCTGCGTGGCGGTCGTTGCCCTTTTATACTGGTATTTCGGAACCGAGCAGGGACATGCCATCCGCGCAACCGGATGTAACCGGCAGATGGCCCGCGCACAGGGTATCAACACTGATTTCCACACGGTCGTTGCGCTGATGATCTCAAACGGTCTTGTCGGTCTTTCCGGAGGACTCTACGCACAGTATCAGGGTGCCGCAGATGTCAACATGGGACGTGGTGCCATCGTCATCGGTCTTGCCGCTGTCATCATCGGTGAGGTACTTTTCGGGAAATTATGTGCCGGAAAACATTTTGCTTTTGCATATACCATGTTTTCCGTGATCGGCGGCGCGATCATCTACTATATTGTAATGAATATCGTATTATGGCTGAAACTGCCGTCTGATGACCTAAAACTGTTTTCTGCCATCGTCGTTGCGATTTTCCTTGCATTCCCGTATCTCAAATCCAAATACGGCAGGAAAGGGGTGTCCGTCAATGGCTGAAATGTTAAAACTCGACAATATCCACAAAACTTTTAATCCCGGAACCATCAACGAAAAAATTGCTTTAAATGGTGTCAATCTGACTTTAAATGAGGGCGATTTTGTTACCGTGATCGGTGGAAACGGTGCCGGAAAATCAACCACGTTAAACGCCATCGCAGGTGTATGGCCAATTGATTCCGGGAAAATTTATATCGGTGGAGACGATGTCACAAAATTATCCGAGCACAAACGTGCCAAATACCTCGGACGTGTATTTCAGGATCCGATGACCGGAACCGCAACCACCATGTCGATCGAAGAAAACATGGCGATTGCAGCAAGACGTGGTGAAAAACGGGGACTTTCGTGGGGAATCACCCATCAGGAACGCGATACCTACCGCGAAATGTTAAAAGCCTTAGATCTTGGACTGGAAGACCGTCTCACCAGTAAAGTCGGTCTGCTCTCCGGCGGACAGCGGCAGGCGATCACACTTTTAATGGCGTCGATCAAAAAACCAAAACTTTTACTGTTAGACGAACACACTGCAGCACTTGATCCGAAAACTGCCGCAAAAGTGCTTGAGATTTCTGATAAGATCATCGCAGAAAATCATCTGACCGCCATGATGGTCACACACAATATGAAGGATGCCATCGTGCACGGTAACCGCCTGATCATGATGCACGAAGGAAAAGTGATCTTAAATATCTCCGGCGAAGAGAAAAAGAAACTGACCGTCGAAGATCTTCTTCACCAGTTTGAAAAGGTCAGCGGCGAAGAATTCGCCAATGATAAAGCACTGTTATCCTGATATGCAGATCTGCTAAAGCACAACAGGATTTTAAAATTACCAATAACAATAGAATGCACACTCTGCGAACATTCTATTGTCATAAATTAAAAGCTGCCGTACAAGTGAGCCGGTGTTAATGATTTTCATTACCGGTTGCCCTGCATGACAGCTTCTTATTTTTTTTACTTAATTTTCTTTTAAACGGTCGCAGAGTCCGCTGTACCTTTTCTGCTGTGAGGTATTCCGAATCATCTGCTGGAAGGTCACTTCATTGCCGACTAACGTCACACATTTTCTTGCACGCGTGACGGCAGTATACAATAGATTCCGGTTCATTAACATCATCGGACCGCCAAGCAGCGGAATGACGACCGCCGGATACTCACTTCCCTGTGATTTATGGATCGTGATCGCATAGGCAAGCTCAAGTTCATCCAGAAGTTTATAGGGGTACTCTACCATTCTCCCTTCATCAAACTCTATGATCATCTGTTCTGCGAAATCATTGATCTGTCTTATGATTCCCATATCTCCATTGAAAATTCCAAGGCCTTTATCCACAGTGAGTCCAAATTTTGTACGGATTTCCCACGCGAGCTGGTAGTTATTCTTTGTCTGCATAACTTTATCCCCCTCACGGAACACAGTGCTGCCATATTCTTTCTCCACTTTATCATTGGCAGGCGGATTCATATATCGCTGCAAAATCCCATTCAGGCGCTCTACGCCAAGCAGTCCCTTGCGCATTGGTGTCAGTACCTGGATATCATAAGGCGTCGCATCCACAAACTTCGGCAGTTTCTGCTTAATGAGCTGCAGCACCACATTGATGATCACATCTGCGTCATACCGTTTCAGAAAAAAGAAATCCATGCTCTTATTATCTAATATCACTTCTTCTCCATGATTGATCTTATGCGCATTGACAATAATATCACTGGTGGATGCCTGACGGAAGATTTTGGTCAGCATAACTACATTGCAGGCATGTGATTGGATAATATCACGGAGTACACTTCCCGGTCCGACACTCGGAAGCTGATTGACATCCCCGACAAGAATCAGCCTCGTTCCCACAGAGATTGCTTTGAGCAGAGAATACATCAGTGAGATATCCACCATCGACATCTCATCTACAATGATCACATCCGCTTCGAGTGGATTACTTTCATCCCTTTCAAATCCACCGCTTCCCTCGGCTCCCCCATTCAGCTCTAACATACGGTGAACTGTCCGCGCCTCAAATCCCGTTGTCTCACTCATGCGCTTTGCTGCACGCCCTGTCGGAGCTGCCAAAAAGATTTCCAAGCCCTCCAGTTCAAAATAGCGGATGATCGTATTAATCGTGGTCGTCTTTCCGGTTCCAGGCCCTCCCGTGATCACAAGCAGACCATTCCGCACTGCCTCTTTGACCGCCGTTACCTGATGTTCATCCAACGTCATGCCGCTTTTCTTTTCGATCCCCCGGATTCGCTGTTCAATCTCCGCATCTGACACATCATAACTTACATTGAGCCGTTTTAACATCGTCGCCGTGTTTGCTTCCATATAATAAAATGACGCTGCATAGATCTGTGTCTGATCTTCCATCTGTTTTAAGATGATCTTCCTTTCAATGGCAAGATCCATGTACTGCTTTTCCACCTGTTCTGCCGTAACATTCAATAATTTTGATGCACGCGGTGTCAGCTCTGTCTCCGGCAGATAGGTATGTCCCTCCCCACTTGCCTGAAGCAGTGTATACAGGATTCCGCTTCGCACACGGAAATCAGAGTCCATCCGGATACCAACCCGCGCCGCGATCTCATCCGCCGTCCGGAATCCGACTCCACCAATATCGTCCGCCAGCCGGTACGGATTTTCCCTGATGATACCATAAACATCCTGTCCGTATGCCTGATATACCTTTACCGCTAAATTCATCGTGATTCCATACTGCTGCAAAAAGATCATCGCCTGCCGCAGATCCCTCTTTTCGTTGACCTGGCTGGCAATCTCCATCGCTTTGCGGTTACTGATCCCTTTGATCTCAGCGAGACGTTCCGGTTCTTCCTCTATGATCCGGAAGGTATCCTCCTTAAAACGCCTGACAATTCTTGCCGCCATGGCAAGCCCGATTCCCTTGATTGCACCGGAACCAAGATACCGCTCTATTGCCTCCTCATCTTCAGGTGCTTTCTCCTCAAAACTTGTTACTTTAAACTGCTGCCCATAGGTCGGATGTTCCGTGTACTCCCCCTGTGCCTCAATATTTTCTCCCTCTGCGATTGCCGAAAATATCCCCACACAGGTGATTTCATCCTCCCCGCTCACCAGATTTAACACGGTATATCCATTATCCGCATTCCGATATATAATGTGTTCCACATATCCTGCAAGACTTTCCACTGTTTTCTCCATTCCAGAATTCTGTTTTCTGCTGCGAAAGCAATAAAATAAACGCTTTGTGAGCGAGCTATTGCCATGAATAAAAAATGCAGTCTAACGGGATTTTTGAACCCATCGTTCATTTTCCCGTTAAAACTGCACCGATTTTTGCATACTGTTTCAATTATGTACTTATCTGCACACTTTACTTCTGCTGCGCCGATTTTACGACATTTTATCTGCGCAAACTTATTCTATATTATAATTACGTTTCATCTGCTCATAGAGCTGCTGCGTAAAATTGGTTCCAACCTCATCTACAACCTGGTCTGCAACCAGTTCGATGACATTGTCCATATAATAATCTTTCAGTGTTGATGTGGAAGAATCCTCCTCATCATCCTCACTTGTCAGGCTCTCTTTAATTTCTTTTAAAACTTCTTCCACAAAATATGATTCAAAATCTTTACAAACCTGCATCAGTTCGTCCTCGGAAGAATCCGAAGAAATACTGTTTAAGGAACTCTGCAGGGAACTTGCCTGATTTGCAGCTGCTGTATTTTTGCTTGTATCGATCAATGATGAAATGCTGTCCATGGAAATCATATTGTTTTTCCTTTCCTACATCCGCTGTCTAATCTTAACGTTTCAGATTGTTTGCCTGCTCAAGCATCTCGTCCGATGTTGTGATTGCCTTTGAGTTGAGCTGATATGCACGCTGTGCAATGATCAGGTTTACCATCTCATCTGCGACTTGAACATTAGAACCTTCCAGGTATTTCTGTAAAACTTTGCTCTTAGTAAGATTTGCAGTTGTAGACTCGTTCATTGCATTACCGGATGCCGGTGTCACTGCAAGAAGATTGGTTCCTGTTTTTTCAAGTCCGCTTGGATTATTAAACTGGAATAATCCAATCGTCTGGTTCATATCCACATATGTGCCGGCTGCATTGGTATATCCCATTTTTCCATTTTCGCTGACGATCACTTTCTCTGCACTGATACCTGCCGGAAGATTGATCGGCTGATTGTTGGAATCTAAAACCGGGTATCCCTCATTCGTGCAAAGAGTTAATGTACCGCCTGCATTGACAGACCATACAAAATCTCCGGCTCTGGTATAATAAGTTTTTCCGTCTGCTCCGCGCACTGCAAAAAATCCATCACCGCTGATTGCAAAATCAGTTGCATTCTCACTTGCCATCAGTGACCCCTGTGTATAAATAGAGGTGTTGGATGCCACTCTGGTACCAAGTCCTACCTGTGCAGAGATCGGCTTTTCCTCGCCATTTGCACTGGTTGTACGCGTCTGGATTGTCTGGTAAAGCAGAGACTTAAACTCCATCTTCTCCTGTTTATATCCGACTGTATTGACATTTGAAAGGTTATTTGAAATATTATCCACGTTTGACTGCTGTGCAATCATACCGGTTGCCGCAGTATAAAGAGCTCTCATCATAATTCCAGTTTACCTCCTGCTTATACCCTTCCCACCTGGTTTACCGCTTTGTCTAATGTTTCATCCACAGCGTTGATCACCTTCTGTCCAGCCTGAAAGGCTCTCGATATCGTGATCATATTGACCATCTCCGAAACAACATTGATATTGGATGATTCGATACATCCCTGCGTTACTTTCGCAGTGGATGCCTGACGGGCACCGCCATTTACCAGGTCATACATATTCTCGCCGTATTTTGCCAGATAATTATAATCTGCAATATCTACAACGCCGATCGTACCAACCTGCTGGTTATTCTGAAAAATGTTACCTTTTTCATCCACCGTGATCGGTACATTCGGATCCACCTGAATACGTGCTCCTGCATCCGCATTCATGGCTCCATTCTGATTTAATACATAGTCGCCGTCTTTTGTGACAAGATAACCTGCTGTATTTACCACAAAGGCTCCATCCCTGCTGTACTTTACAGATGTGTTTCCTGCTTTATCCGTATAGGCGATTGCAAAGAAACCATCTCCATCCAGTGCAAAATCCGTTGCGTTATCTGTTACCCTGAAATTTCCCTGGCTGTAATCCGTGTAAGTCTCTCCGATGTGTACACCCATGCTCATGGTTCCAAGCTTCTGCGGCATGCCGTAGCTGGATGTATCCTTGATCTTGATCGCAAGCTCATCTGCAAACGTCTGGTTTGTCGCTCCCTCTTTCTTATAACCATTGGTGTCTGCATTTGCAAGGTTATTCGAAAGAATGTCCAGACGATTCTGTTCATTGATCATTCCTGTATACGCTGTATACAATCCCTTTACCATGTAAACTCTCCATTTCTGCACAGCTTCTGATGTATTTTAATCCGTATTTCCGCATATGAAAAACCTTATTTTTCACACGTTTTCCCTATCTGTGCACAAAGCATATCTTTCATTTATTGTATCGGCAAAACACAAAAAAAATTTAATCTTCGTCACGTTTTCCGGCTAAAAACTCTACGAATTTTCCGGTACCGATTGCAACACATGTCATCGGTTCATCTGCAGTCATCGTATTGATTCCGGTGCGATCCTCGATCAGCTCCTCCAAACCTCTGAGCAATGAACCACCGCCTGTCAGCACAATACCACGATCCGCAACATCTGCTGCAAGTTCCGGCGGAGTTTTCTCCAGTACAGAATGTACTGCTTCTACGATCTGAAGTGTCGGCTCTCTAAGTGCCTCTTCTGTCTCCTCCGAAGAAACCGTTACAGTTTTCGGAAGTCCTGTCACAAGGTTACGTCCGCGTACATCCATCGTCTCGGCCTGTGCCTGTGGGAAACAGCTTCCGATACGGATCTTGATATCCTCTGCAGTACGTTCACCGATCAGAAGATTGTGCTTTTTACGCATATAACGGACAATCGCCTCATCAAAATCATCTCCGGCGATCTTGATAGAGGTGCTGACAACCGAACCGCCCAGAGAGATCACCGCGATATCGGCTGTTCCTCCTCCGATATCCACGATCATATTTCCACAAGGTCTTGAAATATCAATACCTGCTCCGATTGCCGCAGCGATCGGTTCCTCGATGATTGCAACTTCTCTTGCTCCTGCCTGATAGGTTGCATCCTCAACAGCTTTTTTCTCAACCTCTGTGACACCGCTTGGCACACATACACTGATGCGCGGCTTACGGAACGTTTTCTTACCAAGTGCTTTCTGGATAAAGTACTTGATCATCTTCTCTGTAACCTGATAATCAGAAATAACACCCTGACGAAGTGGTCTGACTGCCACGATATTTCCCGGTGTTCTTCCGAGCATCAGTCTTGCTTCCTCTCCGATTGCTTTGATCTTATTTGTATCACGGTCAAAAGCCACAACTGACGGCTCCTTTAATACAACACCTTTTCCTTTGATATAAACTAATATACTGGCAGTACCGAGATCGATACCAATATCTGTACTCATCATTTTAAATACTTGCCCCTTTCGTCTCTCTGTTCCTGAATCTATGGATAATATTCCCATATCCATGCGGACATAGAAATGCCATTAAACCTATTTTTACATATACAGTACTATTATATACAAAAAATGGGATTTTTCAAAGGTTTTTTTATGGCAGGACTGCATTTTTAAAAAAAATAAGAAAATCTTCATTCTTTTTTATTTATTTTGTTTATTTTTCATTTTGTCATCACATTTTCATCACATTTCTATTTTATATTCTAAGAGTACTAGGGAAACGCTGATTAATTAGCTTTGTTTTCAGCATTATCCCAGTTTGTCAAGT
>OLFT01000143.1_pt1 | contig 99984 bp, 81 predicted proteins | sample 1604921 | NCBI WGS metagenome assembly OLFT01 (sample SAMEA3888897, study PRJEB22519) | human gut metagenome | biome: human gut; feature: human-associated habitat; material: faeces | place: Denmark | collected 2013 | reverse complement strand
GCTTAAGTTACAGGATCCTGGATTCGGGACCAGACGGTACTCAGACGACGCTTACGGAGAAGACGCGGCCTGACAGATGAAATGAATGACGTTTATTGTCTGAGAAGCCCTTAACTGGCGAGCTGAGTATTAAGCTGTGTCGGCATCACCAGCGCAACTGACCTTCAGCATTACGGATAACCAGCCGGGAATATGTTCCCTGGTCATCTTCAGTAAACACATTGCGGTAAGCTGTTTTGACGGCAACAGCCTGTTCGCGTGAGAAAGGGCCTTCGGGCAATAAACGTGATGTACAACCCGGCATATCTGTTGCTCCCTGAAAGTAAAAAGCCCCGGTCATGATGACCGGGGCCTGAAGGAGAGTGACCTGATTATCAGAAAGTCACATTCAGCGTGGCCTGACCGTTATAACCTTCAGCGCTGCTGCCGCTGACGCTGTGGGCATAACCGGCCTGAACGCCCAGGGTGATATTTTCCCGGACACGGGCTTCCAGTCCGGCCTGCAGGTCCAGTGACGTGCCATTCCGGGACGGTGAGAACGTCATGTTACTGCCGGCGGCGGCTGTACCCATGCTCATGTCACCCCGGGAGCTGAAAGTGCGGATAACAGAAGGCTGTACCCACCAGTTCACCGGCAGTTCACTCACACGGTGTTTTGTACTGTCGCGCAGAGTGTCACGGGATGAGGTGCCTTCGCCAAAGGTCATATCGTTGTGGCTGCCCAGACGGAAGCCGGCACGCACATGTTGTGTACTGCCATGCCCGAACTTCACATAACCGGCGTTATCCTGGCCGTCATCCAGGGAGAGCCCCTGCCAGGTGTACTGCAGTTGTGGCTCCAGCATCAGGTTGTCAGTGATACTGAAGGGCAGACCGGTTTCCAGTGAGCCCAGCCAGCCCCAGCCCCGGGCGCGGAAGTCGTTATTGTCCGATGACGCTTTCATGCTGTGGCGGGTTCCCTGTGCCACAATGTCAGCCCACAGGCCGGAGGACGTGTGTGTCAGATTCAGGTATCCGCCCAGGCTGCCGGCATCATCCCGGACCGTGCCGGCGCGGGAACCGTCATCATCCTTAACATCAACGGAAGAATGGCCTGCAGCACCATACACCCCTGTCGTCAGAGACATACCGGCAACCTCTGTTCTGAGCAGGTCACCCTCCAGACGGACGAAGCCATAGCTGCCGCTGCTTTCCGGCGTGGCTCCACGGGCAATACCGCCGTTGTTATCGTGACCGAGATGACCGCCCTGAATGCTGAGACGGACGCTGTTATTTTCACCGTTTACACCGGTCTGATGGCTGCGGGAGCCTGCCAGAATCCGGTCATAGTCCATTGCCTGTGTCAGCATGGATGTATACAGGGGGACTTCAGCACGATAAGCATTTTCACTGCGCAGGTACCAGTCTTCATCGCTGTCACGGTTCAGGGTGTAGTTAAAGGCGCCGGCCTGAAGCGGGCGACTCAGGGCAAACGCACCTTCTTCTGTGGTGGCGCCATTCTGTGCATCCACAACCCGGATACCCTGTCCGGAGGTTGCCACCCCGAGGTTACTGTTTCCGACATTTGTAAACGCAAGCCAGGTTTTGCCGGTTGCCTGACCACCATTAATCACCAGCTGGTCAGAGGTATTGCTGCCATCAAGGCGAACACGCATATTGATGGTGCCACCCTGACCGGTGAGGTTACTGGTTGTCAGTTTATGGAACGTTACCGGGGCGTTGCCTTTTGCAACAGCACGGCTCAGTACGGCGTCCGGTGTTGTCTGATTATCAAAGTAAATCTCCCCTGCGTTAACAATATCGCCGGTACTGACCACATCACCATTCAGTACCATGCTGGCGCCTTTACTGAGCTGTGTTCTGCCACTCAGACTTCCCCCGGCAGCCAGCATCAGTGTTCCACGATGTCCGACAGTGGTGTTGCTGGCCTGTCCCCCGGCATTAACCGTAAAGCTGCCGCCATTTTCCAGCAGCAGGCCGCTGGCCTGACCGGATATGCCATCAATACTGAACTTACCGCTGGCATTGGTCCCCTCAACAGTGGCACCACTGTCTGCAATCAGGGCACCACCGGATGTCATGGTGACACCTGTTGCCTTACCACCGGCAGACACTGCCAGGGTACCGCCGTCATCCACCAGTGTTTTCCAGGCTGAATGTCCCTCCAGTACATCCAGGCGACCACCGGACTCCAGAACAACACCGTCAGCCTTACCGTTTTCCACCGCGAAATTGCCCAGACGGTTGCTGCCGGTGACGGTTGCCGCCGTACTGGTGACCAGTGCGCCTCCCTGCTTCAGGGTGACATTCGTGGCTATACCACCGGCGTTCACCTGCAGTTTGCCTTTCTGGTTAACGATGGTGAAATCCGCCAGACCACCTTCCTTGACAATCTGCCAGCCGTCACTGTTCACAACAGTGTCAGAGGCTGTACCGCCGTTGTGCACATACTGGTTACCGCCGTTCAGTGTGGTATCCAGCGCGTAGCCATGTACAGTCTGGTCGCCGCCGGCATAAACCACAGTGGTATTTGCTGTTCCTTCAGCAGCCACAATCTGACGACCATTTTCATTGATAGTGGTACGTACGGCATTTCCGCGAACAAACTGCCCGGTATCACCATTTTCTGCATCCGGTCCCCCTTCCGCGCCGGTATTCACAACCGTGTCGGTTGCCATTGCGCCGGATTTGACGGCCTGCCAGCCCTTCTCATTAATGACGGTACCCGTTGCAATCCCGCCTTCATGTACCCACTGCTCACCGCCGTTCAGAGTGGTATTCACTGCCTGCCCCTGAAGGCTCTGTCCGCCTCCGGCACTGATAACCGTGTCTGAAACGCTTCCTCCGGCATTCACTCTCTGAAGACCACCACCGGTGACAGTAGTGTTGTTGGCGATACCGCCATTTTGTATCCATTGCCCGCCGGTATTGGCCTCGTTATCCGGCCCATACTCCAGACCGGTACTGATGGTCATTCCGTTGGCCGTACCGAGAACAATCTGGTTGTCATGATTTGTCAGTGTTCCGCCGTTCACGGTTTCTCCCGCCTGTACAACCGTGTCAGCAGCCAGTGCCGGGACTGATGTGACAGCAGCAAGAGACAGCACAACCGCCACACCGGCGCGTTTTCCCCGTGAGCGGGCCAGTTCGGAAGCCACCACCAGGGTGCCCGTAATGTGATTCCATACCAGCCTGTAGCTGGTGTTCAGATGTCGTTTCATCAGCTTTTCCTTACAGAGGGTGAATAAAAAAGCCGGTACCCACAAAAGTGGATACCGGCAGGTACAAAACAGCATGGTCAGATAAAGTGGTTTTTCCCGGACATAAATGCTTCCCTTCTCTCATCCGCCAGAGAAGTATCAGTCCGTTGTGTGCAATTCCGTTCTGCATAATGAAGAGATTCAGCTGCCTTTTCGCAGACCATTAACCACTATAAACGATCGATAGTAACGATCGATACCTGTTTTATCGATCGTTTTATTCTATTAACGACAAGGCGGTCACGCAAGAGAAACAGGAGGAGTATGAGGGGGTTGTGTCATGTTTTCAGTTGGTTAACGTAATGTTATCAGGCATTTCCCTGGCAGACTGTTCAGAAGAAAATCCAGTTCCATACAGCGCGGGCAACAGAGACCACCGTGTCACGGACGGCACGCAGAACCGTGCGTGCAACAGAGGCAATACAGACGCTCTCCGCCGTGTCAAATATCCGGTCCACCGCACCGGTAAACTGTTCACGGGCCTGAGCGCGGACAGATTCCGTGCGCAGCTCGTCCTGCAGGCGGGTCATCAGGGGACTGGCGGCATGGTCGGGAAGTGCTGTCATTAGCGCACTGACCAGCGTATCCAGTTCCCAGCCGGTGCGGGCCGATACGGCAACAACCGGATGTACGGGCCGGAACAGACGGAATACCGCCTCCGTTTTCTCCCGAATGTTCTGTGCCTGTGCGGGAGAAGGCTGAATGCCGGCCATATCCCATTCATGGCAGGGCTCCGTTTTGTCGGCCTGCGTCACCACAAACAGCACCTGCTGATGTCCCCGGTGCAGGATGTGTCGCCAGAAATACTCATCCACAGACAGGGCACGGTCATCGGCTTTAATCAGCCACAGTACCAGGTCAAGTTCAGGCAGAATGTCACGGTACAGGGCTTCATACTCTGCATCCCTGTCCCGGCTCTCGCCCACCCCGGGCAGGTCAGTGATAACCATGCTGTGACCATGGCCACTCAGACGGAAGCGCTGCACTTCCCGGGTGCCGGCGTGAACATCACTGACCGGGGTGACCTCCCCCTGAAACAGTGCATTACAGAGTGAGGATTTACCGGCCCCGCTTTTACCCATAATGCCAATCACGGGTTCGTGACTGGTGAGTTTGCGCAGATGTTCCAGGATGTGACGGGAAAGTGAGTAAGGCAGGGAGGAGAGCGGTTTTTCAATTGCCTCAATGGCATCAGACGGATTCATACATGTATTCCCGGTGAAAAAAGACAAAACCCCCGCACACCGGAAAGGTGGCGGGGGACTCACGGAGATAATATATGTCTGAAATTATCTGGAATGTCGGTACCTTTTATACTCTTCAACAATCAGGTCATGCAGCATTTCGCCGGTACTGAGTCTTCTGACCCTCGATAATTCTTTGAGCTGCGCCCTGGTTTCTGCGTCAAGAAAAAACTGTACATTGACTTTATCTTCCTGCATTTTTTTGTACTTGCGCTGCGCCTTGGCCTTATTGAAACTGTTTCTGAAATTTTTTATATCGTCAGGTGAGGTGAGTGGACAGGTAACCCATATGTCAAATGAAAGGTGAATTGCGTGGTAAATATCAGCAGAATCAGGAAAACTGGCCAGTTTTTCCAGTGCAATATTTTTTCCCTTCAAATAATTCCATGTCCATATGCATTCATGTTCGTTCTCCGGGAGGAGGTAACTGAAAGGACTCTTTGTTTTAAATGCCCGTATCCATCTGTCTTTGGTCTGGATTATCCAGTTATTCCGTAAATTCTTATCAGAAAGAATATCGAGAACTCTGAGTATTTGTCTGAACTGTGTCGATGAGTCCGACGGGAAGGCATTCCCTTCCAGATACTCTTCTTTAAGATACAGTTTATTCTTTTGAAGCAAGTCTGCGCTTATTTTTGTCCTGTTATTCTGGATAAACTGCATCAACAGATACCAGGAAAATAAGCATGCGCGTTCACTGCCCGCGATCCAGGATATTTTTTCCAGGGGCACCAGGGAGGCCAGTGCCTTCAGACGCATACCAGAAATGATTTGTTCAAGTTCAAAATCTGAAAGTGTGATGTTCAGATTTTCTCTGTTTTTTTTTATGTAAGCGATAAAACGTTCCGGGGGATCATAAACATTAAGGGGCAGTACGGAGATATTACGCTCTCCAAGATAATAAGAGTAATACGCATTTGTTCTTTCATTCATAACCTTATCCGACAAAATTTTCTGAACCATCCTCTTTCTCCGGCTGCTTAAAAATTAAACATAATAAGGTGATAATAACATGATAAAAAGAAGTTTATAATGGTATATTAAGATGGTCAATAAAAAGGCAATCTGCGCGCTGTATAGTCATTCTGACAGGAAATGCAGGAGGAAGGGAAGGTAACCGGCTTCGTTATGCTGACAGGAATACCTGTTATCATGGAAGTGCACTCATGTGGCCGACGTAGCTTAAGAGGATGGAAGAGTGGAGACTGCAGACAGGGGGTATTGAAAGGTAAACATGTTTCGCCCGCCAGCTGCGCCGGGGGCCAGCATCACTTTTTTTACGTTGTAACCCGGTATGCATTCCGGCTTTGATGATTACAGTCAGAGGGCAGCAGACTGACGTTATTTAACCGGACAGAAAAATTATGGACACTGAAATATCGTCTTTTAATACCTCGTTTGTCGGTGTGGTATTCCCTGTATTACCGGCGTCACCGATAAAGAGAGTTATAAACGCCAGAAAGGTACCTCCTTTATGCCGGGGAACACTTACGGAAAATGAAGTCTGAAAAGGAGCACAATGAAAAGAGGCGTGTCCCGTAAATATAACGAATCATCGCAGGATATGCATTATCAGGTGATACCAGAGGGCATTAAACTGCCGTCACGGATAAGAATATACAACATTTCTGATAACAAAACATCATAACGTGTTTCAGATATGTTCCGGCATCAGTCTGACGGATATTATTTCCCGGTAAAACAAACCGGCTACTGTAACGGTTAACTGTATCTGCATAAATTATTTATGATGAAAGAACAGTATTACGGATTCAAATATCATCCTGTTTGCATTCAGGCGGACATTCCCGGATGCCGGAAAGAATATCCTGCAGGCTGAGTGAGTCTCTTCCACAGTGCCGGGATCGCTGTCGCCACGTACATATTGTCACCAGGATGGGTATGTACCGCAGCATGCCATTTCTGGTGAATAACCGCACCTGCACATTCAGTCTGCTGAGAACCTGGCGTGTATCGGGCTGTAAAGAACATCCCTGTCCGTGGCTCCTCTGGTGGTGTTGCCTGCTCAGCAATGACAGGATGCCCTTAAGACGCCCGTCATGGCTCAGTATGATGACGACGAACACGCTCTGCAGGTGAGCATGCGGGGCCGGGAGCATCATCATTTCCGTATTTTGTCACACCTTCCGGAAGCAACCGGCATCAGTTGCGGTTATCGTCAACCGTTGTGCGGTATGCCAGGAGCACGTACTGATCCATCAGATCCGTCAGTGCTGCGCTCTGCCTCTGACGGTTGATGATCCATTCCTCCAGCTCTTTTTCTGATTTCCGTTTCAGGTTCTCTTTCCAGTCTTCAAGGCTGTTTCCGGTCATTAAATCAAGCCAGCAAAGCCAGACCAGTTTGAGGCGCAACTCCGTGCCACCAAACTGACGGAAGAGGCTGATCAGTTTATTTGCCAGAGAACGCTGTCTCAGACGTTCACATTCAGACAGGAGAATGCCTTCCAGCATCGGATGATGAACCAGCAGATGTTCACTGGTGCATAAATTCACTATCAGATCATCATCCAGGGGCGGCGTGGCCCGTTTGTCAGGGCCATAAATCAGCCGGTGCAGGCTCTGGGGTACGATGGCAATCTCCGGTTTTTCGCCATTGAATGACACCCAACCGGGCGTCAGATTATGGAAGTAGTAGATATTCGGATGACACACGCCCCAGGATACGGCGTGCCGGGTGAAGCCGGTCAGCCATTTCTGGTAGCTTTCGTGGAGCCATTCGTAGCGGGTCTGATACTGTTGTTTCATTTTCATATTCCTCACGGGGATATAACAGGCAGCAGAATGCCGCCGGCAGGCCGGGGATTACGTCTGCTGCGGGTGAACGGATAACGGTCAGAAATTACGGGCGGGGCTGTGCAATACGCGCCTGCAGCCAGGCTTCTACTTCACTTTTCAGCCAGCGGGAGCTGCGGCCCAGCTTGATGGGAGCCGGAAAGGCCCCATCCCTGATGAGCCTGTAAAACCACTTATCTGTCAGGCCGGTCAGTTGAGTGATAAATGCCATGTCGACCATCTGGTCATCCATCAGTGAAACTGGGGTAGCTATGAGAATGTTCCTCCGGATGTTGTTAAACCAGCCGGTGTGGTCATGAAAACAGCGCGCCACCTTCACCGGCATAACAACCGGGGAGAAACGTAAAAAATAATCGGGAATGTGACCGCCAGGAGATAAACGGGGAGGTTGCGGTGGCTGAGCCGTACCGGTATACCGGGTGGTTGTTGCGAAAAGATGCTTCCGCACGCACGCGCGATAAAGAGGGGATAGTTTTCGTGAGGACAGGGAGAGAAGCAGGCGTTCTGATAATTGCAGAGTTGTTTTCGGAGGTGGTTACAGTGAGTCAGCCCGTTCCTGGCGAGGAGGAGACTGATATCACCGATGGGATAAGGCTGTCTGATTGGTATTATAAATATAAGAAGTCATCAGAGAGTAACGTAAAGGATTTGCCAGAGTAAGCTAAGAGAGTAAATCTCTCCGGTAACAGAGCGCTGTGAATCGTTCATGTATCAGAGTGCAGATACATGAACGCTGATGCGTAAAATCAGCAGTGACACGCCAGCTCCCCCTGTGCCCATTCCTGTATAAGACATGAACTGAGCGTATTAATGCTCCTGCCCTGAGACTGAGCCGGTGAGTGAGGGGCTGAGAAATCCCTCTTGACACTGCTCTAAACCAGAAATACTTCCCCGGTTGTTGCGGTGCGTCCGGATCCCCGATAACGGAACACTAAGGCTGTATTGCGGGACACCTGGTAAGTGGCAGCCCGTAATACGTCAGGAGACGCGGGAAAAGTGAATTCCCACACGCGTTATAAACTTACCCTTGCGGAGCTGGAAGCCTTTAACTCTGCCGTTGACAACCGGCTGGCAGAACTGACAATGAACAAACTTTACGATCGCGCGCCGGCTTCCGTCTGGAAATATGTCACCTGAATATTGAAGCAGCGCTACGATGACTCCGGTGTTATCTGCACCGGAGGACCGGGAACATTAAGCGGTATAGCGACAACAAAGAATTCGAAATCAAAAGGGAATGGTGCCGGAGGCGTGGGCGGTAATAGGCTGATTTTCAGGTATTACCGGCCTGTATCTGCTGAAGGGGGCTCGTATTTGTCAGGGCTGCGTATTCCGCTCGATTCGATCACGGATTGGCGGAATACCTAACTGTGATTGATTCAGGTACCATTTTGCAGGGATCCGGTGCGTTACTGTCTGGCACAACAAACGCAGCGGGTCGCTCTGCTCCGCCGATTCCTGATAATCCCTCCCCAGTAACCTACTGCAACAGTACAAATACACTGACGCCTGAAACGGTAACCAGAATCAGCACCAGCAGTAACTCAGTAAACAGAGCAGACGATCGGTCTTCCGGTAATAACCGGAAGGAACGACAGCGCCACAATACAGGCAACACACTGTATTATGAGTAATCGAATTACCGCAATCCCCGCATTTCTTTTTGCGTATCACGATAGCTCCCTCGCCACGCCTTATCCGTAACCGGTTTTTTACATTAAAAAAACAACGCCGGGAATTCAATCGTCAGTCCGGAGACGACCGTTCGGGTTATCACAGAGAGCCTGAGCAGGGGGGCTGCGCATTTTTTACGATGTGGCTATTCCGTATGAACCATACGGAGATATAACCATGACCTACAAATACAACCCCTTCTGGCAGCAACGTATTCGTGAGACGGTGCGGCACGCACTGAATGTTCATCCCCGCCTGACGGCATTGCGGGTTGACCTGCGTTTCCCGGATGTACCGGCAGCAACGGACGCAGCTGTGATATCCCGCTTCATCAATGCCCTGAAAGCCCGAATCGACGCTTACCAGAAACGTAAGCATCGGGAAGGTAAACGCGTGCATCCCACAACCCTGCATTACGTCTGGGCCCGGGAGTTTGGGGAGTGCAAAGGTAAAAAACACTATCACCTGATGCTGCTGGTCAACCGGGATACCTGGTGTCGTGCCGGTGATTACCGCGCTCCGGGATCACTGGCCGGGATGATTAAACAGGCGTGGTGCAGTGCCCTGGGAGTGGATGTCGGGTGCCATGCCACGCTGGTGCATTTTCCGGCCTGGCCGGCGGTGTGGCTGGCGCGTAATGATGACACCGGCTTTCAGCAAGTGCTGGAACGTGCTGACTATCTGGCGAAGGAGCATACCAAAGTTCACTGCACCGGTGAGCGCAACTTTGGCTGCAGTCGTGGCTGAGCCAGACAGACGAGTTATCTGACTTCAGTGTGATGACGTGTTCACGGCCACCACACTGATTTTCCCTTATGAGACTGAACTGAAACCGCCATTCACACCGGACCACGCTGCCCGTACCGGGACGGCTGTTGCCTGCGTGTCGTCTGACGGTAAGGAACATATACTATGTACGCAAAATCCTTTCTCGCTCTTGATGGCAACGGACGTCTGACGGGCGCCCGTACAGCACAGGCCGCACCTTATGCTCACTACACCTGCCACTTGTGTGGCAGTGCACTCAGATACCATCCGCAATACGACACTGAACTTCCCTGGTTTGAACACACTGACGACAGGCTGACAGAGCACGGTCAACAGTGCCCTTATGTCAGGCCGGAGCGCAGAGAAATACAGTTGATTAAACGTCTGCAGCAATTCGTACCGGATGCCTTACCCGTGGTGCGTAAAGCCAGCTGGCACTGCAGACAATGTCACCACGATTATTATGGGGAGCGGTACTGCACACACTGCCAGACCGGAGGTTTCAGTCTTCCCCGGACAGCTCAGCAACTGTCTTGAACGTAAAAATTATGGAGCAACGTGATGGTACGATTCATTCCATTCTTCGTTCTTTCTGAGCATTGCGTTCAGGATAGTCAGCAGCTTGCGTATACAGGTAACCAGCGCCACTTTTTTGGGTTTTCCTGCGGCAAGCAGTCGCATGTAAAACACCTTTATTACCGGGTTAAAGCGGGTTGCGACAAGCGCTGCCATGTACAGGGCTGTTCGCACACCAGCCCTGCCGCCAAAGATGGTTCGTCGCCCTCTCATCGTGCCCGAGTCCCGGTTTACTGGAACCATACCGACAAGCGCACTGATTTCACGCCTGGAGAGGTTACCCTGTTCGGGTACTTCCGCCAGCAGCGCAGCAGCCGTCATGGTGCCAACATCTTTAATACTGCTCAGTCGCTTAGCAAGCTCTTTGAAGTGGCTATGGATATGGCTGTTCATGTCAGCATCTAGTCGCGCAAGCTCGTCTTCCAGTGCTTTGATGATGATATTAATGCTTTTCCTGTTCTATGGATGAGCAGGGTGCAACCGGTTTCTCTCGGCAACCAGCATCGTAATCAACTGCCGCCTACGAACTACCATTGCAGTGAGAACCTGACATTCAGTATCCGGCAGTGCTCTGATAAAGCGTTCCCGCTCCGGATGCCGGTTGAGAACCTCAGCCATCTGGGAAAGCACTCTGGCATCAATACTATCAGTTTTCGCGAGGTATCCCATGGCGCGGGCAAAGTCACGAGCTTGTCTGGGGTTAACCACGGCAAGCTCAAAACCTTCTGCCTGAAGCGCACAGACTATGGCGGTTTCAAGTCCTCCAGTGGCTTTCATTAAAACCAGCGCAATGGCGTACATTCTCAACTCAGCAATGATGGCGTCAAAGCCATCACTGTCATTGCCGACAGAAAATTGTTCAATAGCGCTGCTGGCGGCAATATCCAGTATCGCTTTCGAAACATCGATATCCACACAAAGTGAACCTGGCTGACTCATGATTACCCATCCTTGCAAATGCGTTATGGCGTACTGACAACTGTTCGGGTTTCAGATGAGTGGCTCAGTGTATGCGCCATTCGCTGAGCTACGGGCTATGAACCCCTTGAGGGATCGGGCTGCATACACCTTGCCAAATCTAATCACAGTTATTTTAACCAATTGTCAAGATACAAGGAGGAGATATGCGAATTCTGAACTGCTATATGGCGAATGACAGCAAAGGCCATTTTGTTACGGCGAAAGAAGCCGCGAAGCACAACCGACAGGACGTTTTGTGCTGTGTGTCCTGTGGTTGTCCGTTAACACTTAAGCGGGGAAATGACGGACAACCGCCGTGGTTTGAACATGACCAGATGACTGTTGCTGCGAAAATCCTGCTGCGATGCACCTGGCTTGACCCGGCAGAGAAAGAGGCCCGTCGTTTGCATCTGCAGGGCATGACGGTTCCGGATTATACGGTGAAGGTGAGAAAGTGGTTTTGTGTGATGTGTGACGAAGATTATGAGGGGGAAAAGTGCTGCCCGCGTTGTGGTACTGGGGTATACAGCAGGGAGGGGGGGCTGCAGGAAGGCAACTGGAAGGATAGGAACTGAGCGGTTCAGTCGCGGAAATCAGTTGCAGAGCTGTAATGATATCTCCGGGAGTGCTGCGTTGGTAGGGGCATCCCGGGATAGAGAAATTTTAGCACTTTGCCCTGAATGATTGTAGACGCCCCGAGTACTCGTACCGGTCTGAGTTATTACAGTTAGATATTCACTTTTTCTCCCGCATACTTCACATCTGTCAACGACGGATGAAAAGTAGTTCTTCCGCAACCTGGGTGGAAGAAAATGGATGAAACTTTCTGGCGAACAAGGATCTAAGCTGTTTTAAGTTATGGGCACCCAATGCACTCTCTTAAGACACTTCTACAGTTACCTTGCGGATGGCGATGCAGTCGACAAATTATTAGCTCTGACTGACGGTATAACCCTCCATCTCCACGGAAAACGCAAAACAGCACAATGTCCTGAATGCTTTAAGCGTAGCGACTCTGTTCATAGTTGTTGTCGGCGCCGGATACAGCATCTACCCTGATCAGGACAGACGCTATGGCTTGTATTTTCCGTCCGCCACTGGTACTGCCGTAACCCAGCTTGTTCACGTAAAATTTTTGCCGAGTCGCTTGCTCCCTTCGCCGGTTCACACCAACAGTCTTCACAGGCGTTACAAAATTTACAACGTCAACTGGGATTAATAGCTGGAGGTGAGGCTGGAAAACGGGCTGCAACGGCAGCGGGTCTACGTTGCAGTGCTGATACTCTTCTTCGCAGGGTTATCAATACCCCGGAGACGAAACAGTCAGGCGCGCCTCATGTCGGTATTGATGAGTGGGCGTGGCATCGGGGCCACTGCTGCGGTATGTTAATAGTCAATCTTGATACTCACCGTCCCCTCGTCCTGCTTCCCGGCCGTGATCAGCGTACGCTGGCGACCTGGTTCAGAAAATATCCGGAAATACAGGTTGTCTCGCGTGATCGCAGTGGAGTCTATGCGACAGCAGCACGTGAAGGTGCACCTCAGGCCAGACAGGTGGCCGATCGATGGCACCTGCTAAAAAATATTGGTGATGAGCCTGAACGAATGATGTACAGACATATGCCTCTGATACGTCTTGTTGTCAGAGAGTTATCACTGAAGAAATCACCTGAGCCAGAAATATCTGTGCCTGTAGCATCGCTCCGTCGTCCGGAACGCCTTAAACAGCAACCCCGCAAAAAACGGCATCAGCATTGGACAGAGGTTATGGCCCTGCATAACAAGGGATGTAGTTTCAGGGAAATATCCCGTATTACAGGCCTGTCGCGAGTGACAGTCAGTCGCTGGGTGCGTTCAGGAACATTCCCTGAAATGTCAACCCGGCCTCCAAAGCGAGGGCTTCTGGACCCATGGAGGGAGTGGTTAAAAGAGCAACGAGAAAGTGGTAATTATAATGCCAGCCGGATATGGCGGGAAATGGTGGCCCAGGGGGGGGGACAGGCAGTGAAACCATCGTCAGGGATACTGTTGCCAAATGGCGTAAAGGCTGGAACCCACCGGTTACTACTGCCGCAAGACTTCCTTCAGTGTCCCGGGTAAGCCGCTGGTTGATGCCCTGGAGAATAATCAGGGGCGAAGAAAATTATGCATCCCGATTTATTAGTCTGATGTGTGAAAAAGAACCGGAGTTGAAAATAGCACAGCAACTGGTACTCGAGTTCTACCGTATTCTGAAAACCTAAAATAAATCACAGCTAAGCAGCTGGTTCACTCGAGTCCACGAAAGCGGCTCAGCAGAACTTCGGTGCGTAGCTGCGGGGATGGAAGCTGATGCTGCGGCTATATGTGAGGCAATCAGCAGTCGCTGGAGTAATGGTGTTGTCGAAGGTCATGTAAATCGCCTGAAGGTGCTGATACGCCAGATGTATGGTCGAGCCGGATTTGAACTACTTAGGCGGAGGGTAATGAGTCCACTGGCATGAAAATCTTCACCTAGGTTGCGGAAGAGCCACTTTTGCACTGTTCGTGACAGTATGGCCTTTATGTACTCACTTTGTTACCGGTAGCTGAATCATCACTACCGTGCTGCAAATGGTGGTGAACAGCATCAATTGTGGAATGAATGTTGCCGAAGCGACCAATGCGCCTCGTTTCCACCATCAGTGGTTGCCGGACGAGCTGCGTGTTGAAAAGGGTTTAGTCCGGATACGCTCAAGCTGCTGGAAGCAAAAGGTCAGAAAGTGGCGCTGAATGAGGCGATGGGCAGCACGCAAAGCATTATGGTTGGGTCGGATGGTGAGTTGTACGGCGCATCCGACTCGCGCTTGGTGGATGATTTAACGGCGGGGTATTAATTGACATCCCCCGGCGCAGTGTGCCGGGGGATAATGGTTTTATGCGGTCAATAATCGTCCGGGATTATCGATACAGAGTTTTTTGAGGATCGTTTTATCGACGCCGCGCTCCGCCAGATAGGCCAGAAAAACATCTGGAACAAATCCCCAGCCATTACCGCCATTTTTAGCCCACATTTGTTTAAGGAAGACATCGTGGCTGAGAACAAGCTGATCGGCGTATCCCAACTCAATGAGATGAGCGACGGCATCGGCAGTCTCCTGCACCCCTGGCGCTATTCCCTCTTTCGGGAAGGTAATGTCTAGGCCAATCATGTCGAATTCCAGCCAGACACCCTTATCAAGCATTTTCCGCTGATACGCCACGTCTTTTCCTGACGGATCCGAGTGTGCGAGAGAGACTTTATTTGGCGAGACGCCCATTTCACCTAACACAATGTCGAGTACTTCATCACCGCGACGAAGCCAGCCCGGCATGTGAATATTCATCGCCACATGAGGATTGTTAATCTGTGCCAGCGAGGCAGCCCGCAAGCTGTTATGCTCGGCTTCGGTAAATGTCGGTGAGACACCTATTTCACCGATCATTCCGGCACGAATATCCGTATCGCCAATCCCTTGATTCAATTCTTTATCAATCGTTGCCGCCAGTTCATCAACCGTTTTATGAATTCTCTGGCTTTCAAATTTTTCCAGGTAGGGACCGGAGGAATCAACAATATTCAGACCTGTTTTTAATGCGACTTCTCGTAATGCCTGCGCATCTCGTCCGATAGACTCAGACCCTGTGGCATCAACAATGGTGCGACCACCGAGCGAGATAAAGTTATTAATTTCGAAGATCACATCTTCAATAGGTTTGCGGTCCATATTACGTGGGTAGGATCACCGCACTCTTGACATAAGAGTGCGGTCCGTGGAAAACGGAGTTGAAAAAATGGTGTCTGAAAGAAGGTACCATCATTGCGATGACAAACACTTTGGCGTGGATAATGTAATTAATTGCTGAAATTGACCGTATATGCGGTAAGACTCATATCAGTATCAGGTCCGGTTAATTGCTGATACTGACATAAACTTTTTACAAAAGGATGAATGCAGAAGGTTACTCTAATGGCCAGAGTGATGACAATGATGGTCAGACGTTGACCTGCAGAAACTGCATTTTAATTGGTCTATAAAGTCTGCAAGAGGAATCAGGGTCAGATCAGTGAGTCTTATCGCGGCCCGAAGCTATGACTGAAAGAAGGCTGGATACAGAATTGCAACAATTTGGCAATGTCAGAACACAGAAGCTTTGCAAGCAGGTGAAAGGTTATGTCTAGCAAAAGGAGTATATCAGAATACATCTACTGATGTACAAAACACAACAATAGCTTCATGATATATAAATACGTGATGACGAGTGGTACTCCGCATGGTTATTTAACTTCTCAGCACCACTAATGATCCTGAGCAACTTCGTATTTGGGCCATTGCCATGGAGTAGAAAGCTGTGTCTGAGAATGCAGAATTTGAGAAAAGAATTCGCTTTCTTGGAGAGCTTCTGAAAATGGCACGCTAACAACGTTTTGTTAAAAAATGTGAATCACTTGCCGAGGCTGCATTTTCTATTCGAGGAGAATGTTGACGTAGATATTACAGAAATCTCAGCGCATCAGGATAAACTGCTACCTTAGGTCAACCACCAAAAGAAAATACAATACGTCCAGTTTGTATGCCTTTAATAACACATCTTTTAAATGTTGAAGAATTATCCCGCCTGCTGAAGAACGTTGCTCTGAGTGTGATAAACCTTTTTATTCTTGATGATGTCAGCGAGAAGATGGAATATATCCCCGACTGGGTCGTGGTTACCCGGTTAAACATCTGGTGGCGCTAATAAATCTGGCAAGTCACATTCTGTTGAATGCTGTGACAGTGCCTTACCGAGAGAGCGAAATTGTGGTGTTCTAGTGCATAGTCGCCACCATTCCGGATAATTCTATTGCGTTGTTTTACAAGTTCTTTTACAGCGCAGATCTGTCGCTGACGTTGAATCAATAGCCTGGATTTCAGAACACAATGCCCGTTTGCTGGTTGGTCCGGCAGTAGCATTAATTCATTATCTGAATGAAATGTGTCAATCCACAGAAACCGCTGTCAATGACGCATTTTGTCGGACGTTAACACGAGGAAGTCTGGCTATTCCACAATGCCATCTTCTTTCGTAATGGATTGAGAATGCTGGATTTTTAATTATATTACGCGCAGTATTGATCGTGTAAATGTTTTGCGGTCAGCAATGGTGGGGGATCCATTGTTCTGTTCAATGAATACCATCATACAATTGAATCAGGAGTCGGTATGATGATTTTGGTGACGGGGGGCGCACGGAGCGGGAAGAGTCGCCACGCAGAGGCGCTTATTGGGGACTCTTCACAGGTTCTGTATATCGCCACCTCGCAAATCCTTGATGACGAGATGGCTGCACGGATAGAACATCATCGGCAAGGCCGTCCGGCGCACTGGCGCACGGTGGAGCGTTGGCAACATCTTGATGAATTAATTCATGCAGACATTAACCCGCATGAAGCTGTGTTGCTGGAATGCGTTACCACAATGGTGACTAATCTGTTGTTTGATTATGGCGGCGATAAAGACCCTGATGAATGGGATTATCAGGCGATGGAACAGGCGATTAATGCTGAGATTCAGTCGTTGATTGCTGCCTGCCAACGTTGCCCCGCAAAGGTTGTATTAGTGACTAACGAAGTGGGAATGGGGATTGTGCCGGAGAGTCGTCTGGCACGATATTTTCGTGATATTGCCGGGCGGGTAAATCAGCAGCTGGCCGCTGCGGCAAATGAAGTATGGCTGGTGGTTTCGGGTATTGGAGTAAAAATCAAATGAGTAAATTATTTTGGGCGATGCTCTCATTTATTACGCGTCTGCCTGTACCGCGTCGCTGGTCCCAGGGACTGGATTTCGAGCATTATTCTCGCGGTATTATTACTTTTCCTTTAATTGGATTATTGCTTGGCGCGATTAGCGGGCTGGTCTTCATGGTGCTGCAGGCATGGTGTGGCGTACCACTGGCGGCACTGTTTAGCGTACTTGTGCTGGCGCTGATGACCGGGGGATTCCACCTAGACGGCCTCGCCGATACCTGTGATGGCGTATTTTCTGCACGTAGCCGCGATCGCATGTTGGAAATCATGCGTGATAGCCGTTTAGGCACCCATGGCGGTCTGGCATTGATTTTTGTTGTACTGGCAAAGATTCTGGTATTAAGCGAGTTGGCTCTGCGTGGCGAACCGATCCTTGCATCGCTGGCGGCAGCATGTGCGGTCAGCCGCGGGACTGCCGCATTATTGATGTATCGTCATCGTTATGCCCGGGAAGAAGGGCTTGGCAATGTGTTCATTGGCAAAATTGATGGGCGACAAACCTGCGTCACACTCGGCTTAGCCGCTATTTTTGCTGCCGTATTATTGCCGGGTATGCATGGTGTGGCTGCTATGGTGGTGACGATGGTGGCGATTTTCATCCTCGGTCAGCTTCTCAAACGTACGCTGGGCGGGCAAACCGGCGATACGCTGGGAGCTGCTATAGAGCTTGGTGAACTGGTCTTCCTGCTGGCACTGCTATAAAGAGACGTGACATGCAAACACTTGCCGATTTACTGAATACGATCCCTGCTATCGATCCTGCCGCTATGTCGCGTGCACAACGGCATATTGACGGGTTACTCAAACCTGTTGGTAGCCTGGGAAGGCTGGAGGCGCTTGCCATACAACTGGCGGGAATGCCGGGGTTGAATGGCATACCGCATGTGGGCAAAAAAGCGGTACTGGTTATGTGTGCCGATCACGGCGTCTGGGAGGAAGGGGTCGCTATTTCCCCAAAAGAAGTGACAGCCATACAGGCTGAAAATATGACCCGTGGAACAACCGGCGTGTGTGTGCTGGCAGCACAAGCGGGCGCTAACGTCCACGTAATTGATGTTGGTATTGATACTGCTGAGCCTATCCCCGGGCTTATCAACATGCGTGTCGCACGAGGTAGCGGCAATATTGCTTCAGCTCCGGCAATGAGTCGCCGTCAGGCTGAAAAGTTGCTTTTGGACGTCATATGTTATAAGCGGGAGCTGGCAAAAAACGGTGTCACGCTGTTTGGTGTAGGTGAACTGGGGATGGCAAACACGACACCGGCAGCGGCAATAGTCAGCACAATCACTGGCCGGGATCCTGAAGAAGTGGTTGGGATTGGCGCAAACCTGCCGACAGATAAACTGGCTAATAAAATTGATGTTGTGCGTCGGGCGATTACGTTGAATCAACCAAATCCTCAGGATGGTATTGATGTCCTGGCAAAAGTGGGTGGATTTGATTTGGTCGGAATAGCTGGAGTGATGTTAGGTGCTGCTTCCTGCGGTTTACCCGTGTTGCTGGATGGATTTCTTTCTTATGCTGCTGCGCTCGCAGCCTGCCAGATGTCTCCTGCAATCAAACCGTATCTCATTCCTTCTCACTTGTCGGTAGAAAAAGGCGCGCGTATAGCGCTCTCGCATTTGGGGCTGGAGCCTTATCTCAATATGGATATGCGTTTAGGTGAGGGGAGTGGTGCAGCTCTGGCGATGCCCATCATCGAAGCTGCTTGTGCGATATACAACAACATGGGCGAACTTGCTGCCAGTAATATTGTTCTACCGGGGAATACGACTTCTGATTTGAACAGCTAAAAACGAAAAGTCTGATAAAAGCTATACTTATCGGATAGTATTCGCGACTTAGGAAAGGGACATGATGCGTCGTGTAAATATTCTTTGCTCATTTGCTCTGCTTTTTGCCAGCCAAAATAGCCTGGCGGTAACTTATCCATTACCTCCAGAGGGTAGCCGTTTAGTGGGGCAGTCGCTTACTGTAACTGTTCCTGATCACAATACTCAGCCGCTGGAGACTTTTGCCGCACAATACGGGCAAGGGTTAAGTAATATGCTGGAAGCGAATCCGGGCGCTGATGTTTTTTTGCCGAAGCCTGGCTCACAACTCACCATTCCGCAGCAACTGATTTTGCCCGCCACTGTTCGTAAAGGGCTTGTGGTTAACGTCGCTGAAATGCGTCTTTATTACTATCCGCCAGACAGTAATACAGTGGAAGTCTTTCCTATTGGTATCGGCCAGGCTGGGCGAGAAACCCCGCGTAACTGGGTGACTACCGTTGAACGTAAACAAGAAGCACCAACCTGGACGCCAACGCCGAACACTCGGCGCGAATATGCGAAACGAGGGGAGAGTTTGCCCGCATTTGTTCCTGCGGGGCCCGATAACCCCATGGGGCTGTACGCGATTTATATTGGCAGGTTGTATGCCATCCACGGTACCAATGCCAATTTTGGTATTGGACTCCGGGTAAGTCAGGGCTGTATTCGTCTGCGCAATGACGATATCAAATATCTGTTTGATAATGTTCCTGTAGGCACTCGTGTACAAATTATTGATCAGCCAGTGAAATACACAACGGAACCGGATGGTTCAAAGTGGCTGGAAGTTCATGAGCCGCTGTCGCGCAATCGTGCAGAATATGAGTCTGACCGAAAAGTGCCATTGCCGGTAACCCCATCTTTGCGGGCGTTTATCAACGGGCAAGAAGTTGATGTAAATCGCGCAAATGCTGCGTTGCAACATCGATCGGGAATGCCTGTGCAAATTAGTTCTGGTTCAAGACAGATGTTTTAAGAGCGTTGGTAATTGAAAGTAAAAAGCCTGCTCGAAAGCAGGCTTTTTTGAATTTGGCTCCTCTGACTGGACTCGAACCAGTGACATACGGATTAACAGTCCGCCGTTCTACCGACTGAACTACAGAGGAATCGTGTGAACGGGGCGCATATTAATGGCAGTGCATGGTGATGTCAAAGGGTGAAATGCATTTTTTGTTTGTTTGCTGCCAATTTCAACAAAGTGGTGAGCTTTCAATCTTATTGGGTAATGAACCATCGTGGTGCATACCCTCCTTTTATAGGGCAGGTGAATGCGACTGCTGATAAAAAGGGCCAATGACGAATCTATCATAATCTCTTATTTGACAGTTGGTTAGCTTGCGCATCAACGCCAAAATAGAACTGGCAGGCATCTTGCATTCTGGTTGTAAGTAATGGCGGCACTTGGGCCGATTCTTAAAAACCGGAGGCAACATGAACTTCAGACGCCTGAAATACTTCGTAAAAATTGTAGATATTGGTAGCCTGACCCAGGCTGCTGAAGTATTGCATATCGCACAACCAGCGCTCAGCCAGCAGGTTGCCACACTGGAAGGTGAGTTAAATCAACAGCTTTTGATTCGCACAAAACGGGGCGTTACGCCAACAGACGCCGGAAAAATTCTCTATACCCATGCACGGGCCATTTTACGTCAGTGTGAGCAGGCCCAACTGGCGGTGCATAACGTTGGTCAGTCATTATCGGGGCAAGTCTCGATTGGCTTTGCGCCAGGAACCGCTGTGTCATCCATCACCATGCCCTTATTACAGGCGGTTCGCGCTGAATTCCCGGAGGTCGTTATCTATCTTCATGAAAATAGTGGTGCAGTGCTTAACGAAAAACTGATAAATCACCAACTCGATATGGCGGTGATTTATGAGCATTCCCCTGTGGCTGGTGTATCCAGTCAGGCTTTACTGAAAGAAGATCTTTTCCTGGTAGGGACTCAAGATTGTCCGGGGCAAAGCGTTGATGTTAATGCTATTGCGCAAATGAACCTCTTTCTTCCCAGTGATTACAGTGCTGTTAGACTTCGTGTTGATGAGGCTTTTTCCCTACGGCGACTCACGGCAAAAGTCATTGGTGAAATTGAGTCTATTGCCACGCTTACCGCAGCGATTGCCAGCGGCATGGGCGTTGCAGTATTACCCGAATCGGCCGCGCGTTCGTTATGTGGCGCAGTAAACGGGTGGATGTCACGCATTACCACACCTTCCATGAGTCTCTCTTTGTCATTAAATTTACCCGCCAGAGCGAACTTATCACCACAGGCACAGGCAGTGAAAGAGTTGTTAATGTCAGTGATGAGTTCTCCAGTGATGGAAAAAAGGCAGTGGCAATTGGTGAGCTAAGCGTTATATCGGGATGGAATAAGATGCGGGTTTTTATTATTTGTTATGCCGGGCATTAGACTTTAACAATAACGGAAAATCTGAACTGCCCGGAGTTTACCGTGAATTTCCAACAACTAAAGATAATCCGCGAGGCTGCACGTCAGGATTACAACCTGACAGAGGTTGCGAATATGCTTTTTACCTCACAGTCCGGCGTCAGCCGTCATATTCGGGAACTGGAGGATGAACTTGGCATCGAAATATTTGTTCGACGAGGTAAGCGACTGCTGGGCATGACTGAACCGGGCAAAGCATTACTGGTCATTGCAGAACGTATTCTGAATGAAGCCAGTAATGTTCGTCGGCTTGCAGACCTGTTTACCAACGATACGTCTGGCGTTCTCACTATTGCAACAACGCATACTCAGGCACGTTATAGCTTGCCTGAGGTCATTAAAGCTTTTCGCGAACTTTTCCCGGAGGTTCGGCTGGAGCTAATCCAGGGTACGCCACAGGAAATTGCGACGTTGTTGCAAAATGGCGAAGCTGATATTGGTATCGCCAGCGAGCGTTTGAGTAATGACCCGCAGCTCGTCGCCTTCCCGTGGTTTCGTTGGCACCATAGTTTGCTTGTTCCACTCGATCATCCCTTGACGCAAATTACACCGTTGACGCTGGAATCAATAGCGAAGTGGCCGTTAATCACTTACCGACAGGGGATTACGGGGCGCTCACGTATTGATGACGCATTTGCCCGCAAAGGTTTGCTGGCAGATATTGTATTAAGTGCGCAGGATTCTGATGTCATTAAAACCTATGTTGCTCTTGGGCTGGGGATTGGATTAGTTGCCGAACAATCCAGCGGCGAACAAGAGGAAGAGAATTTAATCCGTCTGGATACGCGGCATCTTTTCGATGCCAATACTGTATGGTTGGGACTGAAGCGAGGGCAACTTCAACGTAACTATGTCTGGCGCTTTCTGGAACTTTGTAATGCAGGACTGTCAGTTGAGGATATCAAGCGCCAGGTGATGGAGAACAGTGAAGAGGAAATTGATTATCAGATATAGCAAAAAGCCCGCTATAAAAGCGGGCTTTTCAGAAATTTGGCTCCTCTGACTGGACTCGAACCAGTGACATACGGATTAACAGTCCGCCGTTCTACCGACTGAACTACAGAGGAATCGCTGTTGAGGCACATCTTAACGGCGAAAAATCTTTTGTCAAACCCGATTTTTAAATTTCCCAACTGTTTGCCGTTTCTATCAACAGTTTGTTGCATTTGCAGACAATTTGTTGGCGAAAATCTTTGCAGCTTTGCTGATTCTCCCTCATTATTTGAAATGTGGTTTCACTTTTTGCAATTAAGGTCGGCTTTGAATATCTCCTCTGCTTTGCGCCAGGTTGTTCACGGCACTCGCTGGCACGCTAAACGCAAGAGCTACAAAGTGTTGTTCTGGCGCGAGATAACCCCGCTTGCTGTTCCTATCTTCATGGAGAATGCCTGTGTCCTGTTGATGGGGGTTCTGAGCACTTTTCTGGTCAGCTGGCTGGGAAAAGATGCGATGGCCGGCGTGGGATTGGCGGACAGCTTCAATATGGTCATTATGGCTTTTTTTGCTGCTATCGATCTTGGTACTACTGTCGTTGTGGCATTTAGTCTCGGTAAGCGGGATCGACGACGAGCGAGGGTGGCGACGCGGCAGTCATTGGTGATCATGACGTTGTTTGCCGTACTGTTGGCAACGCTTATTCATCATTTTGGCGAGCAAATTATTGATTTCGTCGCGGGTGATGCCACGACAGAAGTTAAAGCACTGGCGTTGACTTATCTGGAGCTGACGGTACTCAGTTATCCAGCAGCTGCCATCACTTTGATTGGTAGCGGGGCACTTCGTGGTGCAGGGAATACGAAAATACCGCTACTGATTAACGGTAGCCTGAATATTCTTAATATTATTATTAGCGGCATATTGATTTACGGCCTTTTCTCCTGGCCGGGACTGGGATTTGTCGGGGCTGGGTTGGGTTTAACCATTTCTCGTTATATTGGCGCAGTTGCAATTTTGTGGGTGCTGGCGATTGGTTTTAATCCTGCGCTAAGGATTTCGTTAAAGAGCTATTTTAAACCGCTGAATTTTAGCATTATCTGGGAAGTCATGGGGATTGGTATTCCAGCGAGTGTCGAATCAGTGTTATTTACCAGTGGTCGGTTATTAACCCAAATGTTCGTTGCCGGGATGGGGACCAGTGTTATTGCCGGAAATTTTATCGCGTTTTCAATTGCGGCTCTTATCAACTTACCCGGAAGTGCGCTCGGCTCTGCTTCTACGATCATTACAGGCCGAAGGTTAGGGGTAGGGCAGATAGCGCAAGCAGAGATTCAGTTGCGGCATGTCTTCTGGCTGTCCACTCTTGGATTAACGGCCATCGCCTGGCTAACGGCTCCCTTTGCCGGGGTTATGGCATCGTTTTACACCCAGGATCCACAGGTTAAACATGTCGTTGTGATTCTGATTTGGCTAAATGCTTTATTTATGCCTATTTGGTCCGCCTCATGGGTGCTACCCGCTGGATTTAAGGGGGCTCGTGACGCCCGTTACGCTATGTGGGTTTCTATGTTGAGCATGTGGGGTTGCCGGGTTGTCGTCGGTTATGTGCTGGGCATCATGCTTGGCTGGGGTGTGGTTGGTGTCTGGATGGGAATGTTTGCCGACTGGGCTGTGCGGGCCGTGCTGTTTTACTGGCGAATGGTTACTGGACGTTGGCTATGGAAATACCCTCGACCCGAACCGCAAAAGTGTGAAAAAAAGCCAGTTGTGTCGGAATAAACAACAAAATGCAGATTATTTCAGCAAACGATTTCAAATTTAAAAAACAGGCTTTGACATTGTGGGTGGGCATCGCTAATATTCGCCTCGTTCTCACGATTCCTCTGTAGTTCAGTCGGTAGAACGGCGGACTGTTAATCCGTATGTCACTGGTTCGAGTCCAGTCAGAGGAGCCAAATTTTAGTTTTGAGACATCTCTATGAGTCTCAAGGCAGTTAAAAAATAAAAATTATTTTTACCCGGTCAGTTTGTAAAAAAAGTGGCCGGGTTTTTTGATTTCTGTGTTTCGTGCGCTTAATCGAGTCTCACGCTTCAGTGAGCAAATTGCTCCTCCCCAACAGACATCACGATTCACAAGGTCAAAAATTCTGTTCCATGAAGTACCGTACAAAGATAAAGAGAAAAATGCCTTATGCGGGATGTAGCTGTCGCGTCTTTATCGGGAAACTATACGTAATTGCCACTTTGTCTTCGGTAATCAGAAAAAGAAGACCTGCCATTTTAATAAATATTATTTCTCTGGGAACGGGGATTTTTTATAAGCAATATGACGAGTTAAACATTATATTTTTTATAAGAATTATATGAGATTAAAGAAATCTGCCATAAAGACAGATTTCTTTAAAATATCATTAGAGATTTGCGACGTTATGATAAACTTTTTGTACATCGTCGTCATCTTCAAGGGCCTCAACAAGCCCTTCAAAGATTTCTAAATCTTCTGGGGAAAGCTCAACTTCAGATTGAGCAATCATTTCTAATTCTGTTGTTGAGAACTCAGTGATTCCAGCTGCTTTTAGCGCCGCGATTCCTTTATGAAGGTCAGTAGGTTCAGTATAAATAACAATATTACCTTCTTCTTCAGTTACATCACGAACATCAACTTCAGCTTCAAGCAAAATTTCAAAAATATGGTCAGGGTCTGTTCCTTTAAATACAATCACACCCGTATTGTCAAACATATAGCTGACAGAACCTGCCGCTCCGATATTGCCGCCTTTTTTATTGAAAATTGTGCGAACGTTAGCAATCGTACGGTTAACATTTGAAGTCAATGTCTCAGCAATAATCATTGAGCCATTAGGACCAAAGCCTTCATAACGTCCCTGTACGAACGTTTCATCTCCGCCGCCTTTGGCTTTATCAATTGCTTTATCAATAACGTGCTTTGGAACTTGTGCCTGCTTTGCACGTTCAATAACGAATTTTAAAGATGTGTTTAATTCTGGATCGGGTTCACCTTGTTTGGCAGCAGCATAGATTTCTACACCGAATTTTGCATAAATTTTAGACGTTGCACCGTCTTTAGCCGTTTTTTTAGCAACAATATTGGCCCATTTACGTCCCACTGGAATGATCTCCTCGAAAATTTATTTACATTACTGGTAAATCGTTAACATGTGTTAATTCGGCATATTATATCATAACAGGAAAAATCTCGTCTATTAGAAATAAAAATATTCTAAAGTCATAATCTTATATTTAATTTTATAAAAACTTATAATGTTGGTGGGGTTTTTTATAATTGTGTTTTGAAAGCATACTTGCTTTTAATATGTGGAAATCATTAAGACGATAATAAAACTCGTATCCGCCCAAGGAAGCAAACAGCCCGCGTTTATTGCGGGCTATTTGCCAGATGTCTTACTTAATCCTTCACATCTATTTTTGATAAGAAGGTTCAGAACTTATTATCGGAACGGCGGCTCATTAAAGGTTCGTAATTTACGTGAATGCAGTCGGTCGCCTTCTGCGCGCAGCAAATCGATTGCCCGAATGCCAATTTGCAGGTGTTCGGAAATAGCGCCTTCATAAAAACGGTTAGCCTGGCCGGGAAGTTTAATCTCGCCATGCAACGGTTTATCTGAAACACACAGTAGTGTCCCGTATGGCACGCGGAAACGATATCCTTGCGCGGCAATGGTTGCACTTTCCATATCAATTGCTACGGCCCGGCTTAAGTTAAAACGAAGTGCAGAAGCTGAGTAACGTAATTCCCAGTTCCTGTCATCTGTGGTTACCACAGTGCCAGTACGTAGCCGCTGTTTAACTTCCTCACCTGGCCTGCCGCTGACTAACTTGGTAGCGTCATAAAGCGCACGTTGCACTTCAGCAATGCTTGGAATAGGAATATCGGGCGGCAGAACCGCATCAAGAACGTGATCATCGCGTAAATAAGCATGTGCAAGTACATAATCGCCAATGGCCTGGCTTTCACGTAAGCCACCACAGTGACCAATCATCAACCAGACATCCGGGCGTAGTACTGCCAGATGATCGCAGATGGTTTTAGCATTTGACGGTCCCACGCCAATATTCACCAGAGTAATACCCTGACCATCGGCGGTAATTAAATGCCACGCGGGCATCTGGTGTTTTTTCCATGCAAGGTCGGAAATGGCTTCTTCTGGCGCTTCGGTTTCGGCGGTGATCCAGTTCCCGCCAGCACAAGAAAGGGCAATGTAGGGACTATCAGGATCGAGGATCTGGCTGCATCCCCAACGAACGAATTCATCCACATAACGTGTGTAGTTGGTAAACAAGACGAACGGCTGAAAATGTTCAACTGGCGTACCGGTATAATGGCGCAACCGCGCGAGGGAAAAATCGACGCGGCGCGCATCAAAATGCGATAGCGGGGAGAATTCCGTTGGATGATAAATGCCGTCTGCAGTTTCATCGCCAATTTGCGCCAGTTCTGTTGTCGGGAAGTAGCGAGTTAACCCAGCGCTCATTGAGCGATCAAGTGTCAATTCAGAGCCATCGATGACATAAGGATAAGGGATTTCATGCTGCGAGGGTTGCACCGAGATATGCGCACCATAATCCTGATACAGCAACGTAAGTTGTTCATTGAGATACGAACGAAAGAGAGTAGGGCGAGTAATCGTGGTGGTGTAGCTGCCTGCGTGAGTAAAACGACCAAATGCGCGCGTTTTGGGGGGATTGGTTGTGCTACCGTCCCAGGTTACGGTCAGTGATGGATAGACAAAAAGACCTTGTTTGCGGGCGTTTTCATCAGGTAATTCGCCACTTGTAATATATTTGCCAATGGCGTTGCGTAAAGCGACTACAGATTGCTCATACAGCGCGTCGAGTTTATCCAGTGCCTGAGCTGGGGTCAGACCGGAGCCCTTATTATTCATGTGTGTCTCCTGTTCCATACAATTACCGCACATCCGATAGTATGTCACAGGAATGTGAAACAAAAGTGTAAGGCGAAGATCGGATGATCTTCGCCAGGCTATTAAGCACGTTGATTGTCTTTCATCAACAAAGCGGTCATTGCGGAAATCAGGCATCCAGCCAGCAAATAAATGGCGACGCTATGCCAGTTCCCGGCAAAGTAAGTGATGAGTGCAGCGGCAATGAAAGGTGTAAATCCACCGCCAACCACACTGGCAACCTGATATCCGACTCCAGCGCCACTATAGCGATAACTGGCACCAAACATTTCGGTAAACATCGGTTGTTGCACGCACACCACCATGTCATGAGCAATGTTTGCCAGCATGATGGAGAAGAAAACTATCCAGAAAATAGATTGTGCTTCAAGCGCCATAAAGAAAGGAAATGCGCTCAACGTTCCGATCAACGCGCCTGTGATATAAACCCTGCGGCGACCAAAACGATCGGCAAGCCAGGCAAAACAGGGAATTGTCAGGCAGCTTAATCCACCGACCAGCAAACCAATATTAAGGAAAAGTTCGCGCGGTAACCCCATATTCTGGGTTGAATAATTAAGTGCAAAGGCGGTAACGATGTACATCGTCAGCAACTCGCACAGTCGTAGCGCAATAATCTTCAGGAAAGCACCGGGGTGTCGTAATAGTGCTTCGATAACCGGGATGCGTTTTTTCGCGGCCGCTTGATTATGTTGCTGTTGTTCAAATTCCGCGGACTCCTCCATGCCATTACGCACCCACAATGCCCCCAGTACCAGTACGATGCTAAACAGGAAAGGAATGCGCCAGCCCCAGCTTAAAAACTGTTCGTCAGTCGTCATCATACTGATCAATGAAACCAGTCCGGTCGAAAGCAGTAAACCTACTCCGTAGCCAACTTGTACACCGCTACTGTAAAAGGCTTTTTTATTTTTCGGTGCACTTTCAACGGAAAGTAACGCTGCGCCTCCCCATTCGCCGCCGACGGCAAATCCCTGTATGGCACGCAGCGTCACCAGTAAAATGGGGGCCCACCACCCAATAGTCGAGAAGGAAGGAAGAATGCCAATCAAGGCTGTCGCGATGCCCATCATCCAGACGGTCAGCATTAACATGCGCTTACGTCCCAGTCGGTCGCCAAAGTGACCGAAAATGACACCGCCGAGCGGTCGGAAAAGGAAGCCGACACCAAAGGTGGCAAATGCGGCGAGCGTTCCCATCGCCGGGCTTACTTGCGGGAAAAACTCGCGATTAAACACCAGTGCGGCGGTAATGCCATAGAGTAAAAAATCATACCAGTCGACGACGGCACCAGCGAAACTGCCTAACGCAGCTCGTCGGGCGCGACTTAACGAAAGCGTCCCTTCATCGGGACGAGTGGAGATGAGCGTGGAGTCCATAATGATCCTGTTTGTACTGTCTTTTTATAATTAGTATGGAAAAGGTAACTCACATTGCCGTCGATCTATAAACGAACCTTATGAGACTACCTCGACAGAGCGCATCTGCAAATTATTTTATGGCTGATTAGCGGCAACATGAAAAATTCGATGGAAGATGAAAGCGCAGGAGTTGCTGGTGCCCCATATCTCCACATTCACTGTACAGTGACCCGATGCCTCGGGAACTACAGTGGTTTAAATAGTTTGCTCTGGGGAGCGTGTAGCCATTGCTGCTGCAAAAATTTTCAGCAAGGCTGTATATCATGAAAGCCTCGCCGGCGTTCACCCACCAACTCTTCACACGGATTTCGTATACATAGCTAGGGCCTCCTGATTTTGGCGTCGCCGTAATCCTTTCCGAATTGCTGCCGACATTTTTAAATGTCACTTTACCGGTAGCATCAACATCGACCCTGGAGGCAGAGCTTGAAAACTCATAATCAGCCGCCGTTTTTCCTGGGGCAAAGTTGTCATTATTCAACTGATAATACGCCCCGGTGAACCCCTGCGAAGGGAATGTAGTTGTCGGTAGGTCAGTACCATTGACTGATACTGTACCGCTCATTATTTTGTCTTCTGCGCGAGTGAATTGTATTGTGGTACTCAGACCAGCTTGATGAACACCATTCAATACAGGGATCAGCGTTGCGATACCCTCTCCGCCTCCTGTAACAGTGGCTTTGTAATCACCGTTGATATTTAGACTGTAATCAATTGCGCTAATTTTTATATAGGGCACGTTAGTACCTGATTGCACAAATTCCATCCCTTCAGAAACTTTGATCGGATTGCCTGATATATCGTGCAGAACAAGATGTAGCTCAGCACTATCGGTAAAGTCCCCTTTCAGTGATGACTGGTTGTTCTTAAGGATGGACTGCGAGGCGTCTGCTGGGCCTGCCACTAGCGATATATCTACTGTTTGCATTCCACCTGCGCTTGTGACTGTGCTTACAGTGACGCTCCCCGTTATCGCTCCTTTCACGCTTGTTGTCGCGATTCCGTTTTGATCGGTCACCGCTGTTAATGACGTTAATGTGGTGGAGCCGTTTTTTAAGGCGAAGTACACAGTGAGACCTTCGATCAGGTTACCACTGCCATCCTCAACCGTTGCCTTTAAGGTACTTAAATCACTGTTGGTGGCGGCGATAGTCGACGGTTCAGCGATAAAGCTAGCAACATGTGCGGTGCTTGGGTTGCCAGTAACCTTCACGGTTGTCTGTGTCTGTATTGTGACGCCGTTATGGAACGATGCAGTCACCGTATATGTACCGACTTTATTGCTGGTCAGAACGACTGGAGCCTGACCTGAAGAGTTGGTTCTCACTTTTCCGCCACTTAACGTCGCACCTTCTAGCGTTACGCTAAAGTTGATGACCTGACCCTCCACTGGAGTGCCATTTGCAGAGGTTAGCATTGCCGTCAGAGTAGCGCCTTTAGGAGCATTGACACCGATAAGCGGACTGGACGTGAGTGTCAGTTTTTCATCAATAGCCTCCAGTTGTTTCTCAAGTGAAGCTCCATTCGCTAGGGATGCTTTTACAGTATACGAGCCGTTTCTTTCAGGCGTCATGGTGACCTCGGCTACTCCCTGCGTATTAGTAGAGACCGTATTCTGGCTGATGATCATTTGCGAGGATGGCGCTGCACTGAATGTCGCGGGTTGATGCGTCACCGGGTTGCCAAACTGGTCGTTAACGTGAGCTTTAACTGCTATGTCTTGTGCGACCATGACCTGACCTTCAGGTATCTCCTGACTGGTAATCGTCGCAGAATTAACATCTACCTTGGCATTCAGTAATCGCGAGATGACTTCAGTAGGTTTATCTGCCAGAGAGGCTGAAACTGTTTTTAGTCCGACCTCGGTGCTTGTCACAAGAATTTCAGCGAAAACCTGATCATCCGTTTCAACGCTGGTGCTGCTTAGCGTGACGGAGGTTCCACGGAAATTAACTTTTATACCTTCTACTGGGTTGCCGTTTCCATCAGTCACTGTTGCCTGTAGCCTGGTCATTCCAATGTTATTGGCGATGAAATTGTCCTCGGTAACGTTAAGATTAACCTGCGTAGTGAGCGTATCCGCAGTAAAGTTCACCACCAACTGCTCACTCTTACCGCCAACCATCGATGCTGTCACGGTATGAGCGCCTGCTTTTGTACCTTTCAGCGTGACTTTCGCTTTGCCATCGGCATCAGTAACCGCTTTGTCGCCATCGCTCAGCGTGAAGTTCGCCTTCACATCTTCCGGTAGAGTAAATGTTACCTCAGTGTTGGCTATCGCATTGCCCTCTGTATCAGCGACGGTGCTGTTAGTGTCGTGAGATCGTTATTGTCGGCAATCACCGGGTCCTTCGAGGCTGCCAGCGTGATTTCAGCATTCGTGACGTTCGGCACATAGTTCACTGTTTGTTGCATCGAATCGCCATTTTCGAGGGTTGCCGTCACGGGAGTTCTTCAGGCTGAAATCTTCATCCACGCCCAGCGTGATTCTTGCGGTACCGAAGCGGCTTAACCAGTCTGTCATTACCCCTGAAGCCTGAGAAGAGGCCCATCCACGTGCTATGTTTGCCGCTTGCTCGCTGTTCATATCTTCGGCGAGCAGAGATCCAATTAGCTGTGAAGTACTGGCTATCTGTTGCTCAAGGTTGCCACTGCTGTTACCCGGCGGCGGGGTTAAATTTTTTTCACTAACTTGTGCCGGGACATCCAGTTCATCACCCGGGCGGACATTACGAACAAACGTACGAAACTGGTTGAGTTTGCGTAACAGGGGGGTATCTATAATTTGTTGCACAGGACAAATATATCTGGCTTCTGTACAGAGTCTTAAATTTTGACCATAAATAAAACCGTCCCTGTCAAGCATGCATAGTTTATCAAGTAGGTCTCCCACAAACTGCCTGAATTTTATTTTTCCATTAAAAGTTTGTATCTTCTTAAGTATCACAGGAGACTGGAAATAGACCAATAGTAGGATGTTGCCACTCAAGGCATGACGATAAATATCGCTAGGAGTAATTTTTTGTTTTATGGCTTTGGTAGTGATCTCAACTGCTTCCGTTATAGTGACCCATGTTGACATATAATGAGTTATAAGCAATGGCTGATATTTTTTTGACATAATATTATCTCCTTCTACACAACAATTCGTTCCGTTAAGGAAAAAGATTGGTGTCACAAGTATTTATTTATGATTAATCAGAGGGTTTATGACAGAGAAAAGGATGTATATTTCTGAGTAAACATGTACAGGCCTATGGGGTGACTATTTAATGAGTAAATGCCGAATGATTTTCGGGGTGATGATTATAACTTGAGGAAAAATCCCAGCGTGGTTTGAGTAGTGTACCTGAGTGATATTTGTGTTATGTATGCATTGATTGCAGCAGAATAAATATAGTTCAGGCTAGTATAGTTTATGGTAGCTATGAGAATATATAATCTATTTTACCTATAAAATAATTTATATGTATGGGGTTGTTTTTTAGGTTGTTTGTCTGTGCTTTTATATTCTGGAGATGTGCCTTGTATATAGGATTGTTTGTTGGTTGTATTTTTTAATGTTGCACTGTTGTGAATTTTTATTTTGATATGATTATTTCTTTAGTATAAGGAGAGAAAGGAACGAGAAAGTTAAATCTATTTATCCTAATCGCAATTTCATTGTTTAAATAATCACTATGGATTAATATTTTTTGCGACTCTGCTGAGTTACTGGTTTTAACTAGTGGTGTAAAAGGGATACCTTTTCGGTATCCCTTTTACAATAATCAGAAGAAATCAATTCGCGTATTGATACCGACGGTGCGACCCATATTGACCTGCGCGACGGCGCTGCTGCCGTTCATGTAGCCATAGGTACGGTAACGACGGTCGAACAGGTTATCGACATAGACGGAAATGTTCATCCGTTCAGTCGCCTGCCAGCCCAGGCTGCTGTCCAGGGTGGCATAGGTGCCTTGCCGCAACTGGTTGTCGCCATCGAAATAATGCGGCCCGACCAGATTAACCGCCAGTCGGGGCATCAGTGCGCCATAGCGCGTATCAATCACGCCGTTCACGCTGCTTCCCGCGCCATAACGTGGTACGAACGGCACCCGGTTACCGTGATACAACTCACTGTCATTGGTGAATTCGGAACGGATCACGTTGCCATTGATATCCCATGACCAGCCTGGCGCAAACCGCCACTTCGCTTCAAGCTCAACGCCGGTGGCGTCGGCTTTACCCGCATTGCTTAATGTCTGCATCCCGACTGGGCCAGAGTAAAGCTGCATGTCTTTGGTGTGGGTATAAAACGTCGCAGCTTGCAGCGTGACGTCAGCGGTTTCGTAGCGGGTGCCAAGTTCATAGTTGATGGATTTCTCGGCGACGAACGGTTTGGCATCAAGACCCGCAGTAGGCACGATGTTGTACCCGGAAGGTTTATATCCCTGGGCTACACGGGTATACACTCTCCAGTCATCGGTCAGCATATAGCCTGCGGATAGCTGCCCGAGCACCTGATCGTCATTGCTCTTACCCTGGTCGCCAAACGGGTTGCCGAGCATGCTGCCGTGATATTGTGTACTGGATTTATCATGCGAGAAGCGCACGCCGCCGCCGATATCAAAACGATCGGTTAAATGCCAGGTCAGGTCACTGTATGCGGCCAGCGTTTCAGCGGTGGTATAGCCGGTACTGCTTAAATAAGGCATTGTCGGCATGTCGTAGGCTGAATTTAACTTCTCGCGGGTGTTCTGCCGGTACAGCCCAAACACCATATCAACGGTACGCGCATCGCCCAGGGTTGCGGCGCGCAGCTCCTGCACATCCTGATTCCAGCGCTGAGGCATATTGACGATTAACGAACCGGAAGGGAAGGTGCGCGAATAATGCTGCTGCTGCCAGGCGCTGATCAGGTTGAAAACCCAGTCATCGGTGGTGTATTTCCCACTCAGGGTTTGGCTGTCAGTGCAGCGCCGCATGTACGGGTCTGGTGAACCATCGCTGATCGACAGCTTACGGCCCTTAATATCATTCCATCCCACATAGGCATCCTGGGTGGCGCGGGTACATTCGCGTGAGGCGGCAAAGCCCATTTCCCAGGGCTGATCGTCCGGCGCCAGACGCAGTTTCACATTCCCTATGCTGGCGCGGGTGCCGCCTAAGTCATCGCTTCCCGTCGCGGGGTTAATCATGTCGCCGTCATCAACCTGGCGTAACAGGGTGACGCTGCCGTACAGCAGGCCATCCTGAATGGGGCCGCTCAGGTTGAACTTACTTCGATAACTGTCGCGGCTACTGACGCCGCCTTCAATATAGCCGCGCGGCGTGCTGTCCGGCTGCTGGGTGACGATGTTGATGATCCCGCCCTGAGCGCTTTTGCCATATAACGTTCCCTGTGGGCCTCGCAGCAACTCCACGCTTTGCACATCGGTAAGCGCCTGGATGGTGTTGGTGGAAAGCTGAGGGACGCCATCGACATACAGGGTGACGGCGGGGTTATAGAAGTCCTGCGCTGAAGAGACGCCGCGTAGCGAGATCGTCGAAAAAAGCATGTTGCCGCTATTTTCAATATTGAGCCCGGGCAAGACTCTGGGGAGTTTGTCGCTGGCGGTGACGCCGGCGTCGCTTAATTCCGGCGCGCTGACAACAGTAGACGAGACGTTGTTGGCTGATGCCGAGCGGGAAGATTGTTTACTGGCGGTAACCACCAGCGTGCTTTCGTCTTGCTGTGAAGTCTGGGCATTAGCAATGGCGGGGAGCAATAATCCCCCCAAGGCCAGAGGATAAAGCCGTGTCATTTTCATTGTTGTGAGTCCCTGTAAGACGGCGAAACGCCAAAAATACCGACAATGGTGAATTGAAAATGATAACTATTTCTAATAGTAGTGCTACCCGAAACGGGTTTATTTCAACCTGTTTCGGGTCGGTTTGCGCTTATTGGGCAGAATGGCGATAACGGTCGACGGCGAGAGCCGTCAGGCGTTTTTTGTCTATCTTGCCGACGGCGGTGAGCGGCCAGTGGTCCAGAAACTCGATTTGGTCAGGAATTTTCCACGCGCTGAGCCCCATACGGGTCAGTTGTTGACGCAACTGCTGATAGTCAGTTGGCACCTGCTGCGCGATGATAAACGCGCAAATCCGCTCGCCAAGCAGCGTGTCCGGCGCGGCGACCACCGCGCAATCTTGCACTTCCGCTAAACGCAGCAGTGCCGATTCCACTTCAGCCGCGGCTATTTTTTCTCCGGCGCGGTTGATCTGCTCTTTTATGCGTCCCTCAACGTGCAGGTTCCCCACCTCATCCAGCCTGACATTGTCGCCTGTGCGGTAAAACCCTTGCGCGGTAAAGGCCTGCGCGTTGTGGGCAGGGGCGCGGTAATAGCCCGAAATGGTATAAGGGCCGCGCGTTAACAATTGCCCGGTTTCGCCCGGCGCGACGTCGTTCTCGTCTTGATCAACGATGCGGATTTCATCCAGAGGGGACAACGGGCGCCCCTGGCTGTGGAGAATGGTGGCATGCGGATCGTCCAGCCGGGTAAAACAGAGCAGGCCTTCCGCCATACCGAAAACCTGTTGCAGGGTACAGTCAAAGGTGGCGATAACCTGCTCAGCAAGCGTCGGGTCGAGCCGGGCGCCGCCTGCCTGAATGACGCGCAGCGACGAAAGGTCGCTGTCTTCCCACTCCCTGGCCTGCACCCATAATTGCGCCAGCGCCGGAACCAGGGCGACGTGAGTCACTCTTTCCTGCGCGATTAAAGGCATCACCTCATCACAGCTGGCGCTGTCGGTCAGCACCACTTTTCCGCCGCAGGCAAGCGTTCCCAGAATACCGGGGCAGGCCAGCGGAAAGTTATGCGCCACCGGGAGGACGGTGAGATACACGCTCTGTTGGCTGATGCCGCACAGTTCAGCAGAAGCGCTGAAGTTATAGCTATAGTCGGCATGTCGGCGCGGGATGAGTTTGGGCGTGCCGGTTGTGCCGCCTGAGAGCAACAACAACGCGGTGGTGGAAACATCAGGCTGCGGCCATGCCTGTCGCTCACCGTGAAGGGAGAAGAGCGGCGTAAAATCGTCGCTCATGGTCTCTCCAGCGACCAGAACATGACGCAAGCAGGCGTGTTTGTGTGCCATCTGTCGGGCCAGCTCTGCGTGGTTTTCCCCGTGAATAACGTAAGCGACGGGTTGCGCCAGCTCAATCAGCGCGTCGATATCCAGCGCCCGTTGCGAGGGCATCGCCAGCACGGGGATAACGCCCAGTCTTAACAAGGCGAACAGCAGGGTAACAAACGCGTTGTCGTTGGGAAGCTGCACAATTACATGCTCCCCCGAACGCAAACCCAGTGATGACAGACCTGCGGCAAGTTCGTCAACTTGTGCATCAAGCGCGCTGTAGGTTAACGACCCCTTTGCATCAACGACGGCAATTCGCGAGGCATAACGGGCCGCCCAGTGGCGCAACTGTTCGGCAATGGGTAAGGGATACTGTTCAATCAGAGATTCAAAGGAAGAATTCATGCGTCACCTTTCTGAAGTACTGGGCTGTTTTTGCCACGCGGTCATTGCAGAAAATGCGTGGGGAAAATGGCGGACAATCTGCGTAAAAAAGGACCGGGCTTGTTGAATGGGATAGAAGTGATCGCCGTCAATCACCACCGGGCCTGTAACGTGGCTCAGCCACTGACGCCAGGCATCGACCTGCTGCCAGGAGGCTTCGCGATCGTGGCTGCCGCACAATAACAGCGCAGGCGTGCGCAGCGGCGGACAGACGTCGGGCGAGTCGTAGTGATAGCTCTCGGTGGCGTAAAAATCAGCGCGCAGAAGAGGAAGAAACAGCGACATTAATTCCTGGTTTTCCCGCAGTTCAGGAGAACATCCGCCAATGTCTATCAGCTCAGCGATAAAGTCGGCATCATCGCGATGGCTGAGCTGGCGTTCAGAATGCAGATGCGGGGCATGGCACCCGGAAATAATCAGTCCTTGTGGCGCAAGCCCCCGTTGCTCCAGAAGTCGGCAGGTTTCAAACGCCACCTGCGCCCCCATGCTGTGCCCGGCGAGTAAAAGCGGCGTGTCAGGCGATACGGATGCTTCCAGCTCGTTCGCCAGCAGTGCCGCCAGTTGTGTAATGCTTCTGAGCGGTTCCAGATGGCGAAGGCGATCGCGCCCCGGCCAGGTCACCAGAGAAAGCGCGCAATCAGCCAGTTGCTCAGCTTGCCAGTGGCGAAACGCGCTACTGCTGCCGCCAGCGAAAGGGCACATGACCAGATGCGCAGTATTGCCGTTCCGGGCGGGCCACAGCGGTATGCACATTGCAGATTGCGTCACAGCGCCTCCTTATCATCATCGTTGTAGAAACCGGCTAACCGGTCGTGGTGCGGCGGCGTCAGGCGTCTGATCTCCGCATTGCCGGTCTTACGTAAAATCTGCTGCCATAAACGTGATAACGCGATCTGATGTACGCTTTGGCAGGCCGCTGGTGGATGTTCGCCCGCCAGATGGCTGCGCAACTGGTGTAGCAACCAGCTGACGCCCTCCGGCCCGACGGTTTCGCAGCAGTCGCGCCAGCTCAGGGGCGCCGCGCTGCGCGTCAGACCCGGCAGATCGCGCAGGATCTCCGGTCTGCGGTAGAGGCTGTGGGCGTTCTCCTGATGGTCTGCGACAAACAGGCTGGATGACCAGATGACGGGGCCGTAGCTCGCCTCCAGCGAAAGATGACCTTCCGGCCAGCCCAGCAGCAGGCGGTGCATGATAAGGCTATGCATATCTGGATCGTCAGGATCGAGATAGCGCTGAAGCAGCAGGCAGGCTTCTCCCTCCGGCCAGAAGAGTCTCAGACAGTGAAAATCGCTAAAGCTGCCAACCACGTCGCACTCCACGGCGACGGCATCAACGCCCAGAGCCAGCAACAACAAATCCAGAGTGGAGTAGAGCAACTGTCGGCTGGTGGTGGCGTGGACCACCTGCGGCGTCTTAGCCAGACAGCGACGCAGCTGCTGCGCATCGCGAAGCCATGTGCGTCCCGCGCGCGTATGCGGATAAAACGTGTTTACCCAATAGCAGCAGCCCTGTTCCTGCGCCAGCGTTTGTAAGGAACTGATGTCATCCGGGTGGAGGGGATGCTCCTGAATGACGTGTACGCCGCGCGTCAGAAAGTGTCTGGCAAGCTGCGTACCGGTTCCTCCGGCGACGGTCGAACGCACGACAATACAGGCGATATCCGGCATCCTGGTTATCTGTTCCGGCGAGGTATACAGCGGAATGCCAAACGCATGAGCCAGCTCTCTTGAACGGGCGCTTCCCTGCGCCAGCAGGCCGACCAGTTCCAGCCCCTCCGGGGGCTGCATAAAGGCATTCAGGTACATTTCGCCAAATTTGGCGCCCACAATCAGTACGCGTTGTTTTGGGGAGGCGGACGGCATCATAACGTGTTCTCCGGTTGCGTTGAGGTTGCGCAAAGCCAGCGCGTAATGTGTTGCGCACAAGCCTGAACGTGGGGGGCTTCCATCATGATTTGCCAGTGGCTGGCTTCAATCACAGCGTCGTCGGCGTTGTTTATCCAGCCCTGCCACTCGGTTTCTGCTGGCGTCCAGTGCGCGGGTCTCCCGGCGGCATACACCATGAGACAGGGGACCGGAACGCTTTCGCCCGGCGTATGCTCAGTCAGTAAACGCAGCAGATGCGCGATGTTGTCGAGCCACGTTTCTGCCGCTTGCAGCGTCAGGTTTTGCGACACCATACCGGCCGTTTTAGCGAGGCTGATAAAGTCGGCAAGCTGGCTGTCGGGCGTCTGCTGGTCGAAATGTTCGGGCAGTGCCAGAGGCGTTTGTCCTTCGGCTAACAGGCGCAGCAGGGCCGCCCGGTTTTCGCAACAGAAATCCTGTCGGCACACGGGATCGATTAACACCATCCGAACCTGCTCGCCTTTGGCGTACAGGCGTTGTGCGGCGCCCGCCGCAAGAAACGCGCCATACGACCAACCCGCCAGCACATAAGGGCCGTGAGGCTGCTGACGACGGATGCACCCGACATACTCATCGATCATCTGGTCGAGCGTGGCAAGGCGCTGCGGCGATTTTGCTTGCAGGCCGAAAACGCGCCTGTTCAACGCGCTAGCGAGCGGCAGCCAGGCGCTGATATCGCCGTCTGAAGCGTGGAAGACAAACAGGGTTTCCTCACCGTCGCCCTGGCAAAGGGGTATCGGGTTGTCCTCTCCTGACGTAGCCGCCTGTAGATGGGCGCAGAAGTCGCTCAGCGTCGAATGGCTGAACAGATCCTGAAGGTTAGCCCTGGCAATCCCTCTCCGGTTTAGCTGCGCGACCATCCTTGTCGCCATCAGGCTGTCGCCGCCCAGTTCGAAAAAGTCGTGATGCCTTGCCACGGGGCGAGACAGCAGCGATTGCCAGAGTTCAGCCACCTGTTTTTCCAGTGCCGGATTCCCCCCGGCAACTGGCGTGGGTTTGGCTGGCTCAGTCGGCGCATCAGACGGGGCATGCAGCGGCGTAAATAACGCTTCTCTTTGCCGGATCTGTAAAATGGGCAGACCGGTGCCAAAGCGCTGCTGTAAATAGCGGCTCACGGCTTTTTTATCCGGGCGATTTACGCCAGGCGAACGCGCTACCAGCAGATGCTGGCGCAGCGGCGACGATTCCTGCGCGGGCCACGCCAGCTCGTTTGCAAACCCGGCCTGAACGAGAACCTCCTGCCATGCGGAGCGGGTGAGCATCGGTTTCTCATCCCGGCGGCGGAAATCGCGGTATCCGCTTAATCCCTCAATAAAGCCCACGCTCGCCAGCTGGAATACGCTGTTTCGCTCCGTCGCTTCAACGATCAGCAAACGTCCGCCGGCTTTCAGCAACAGTTTTAATCTGCGCAACGTCTGGACGACATGGCTGGCGTCGTGGAGCACATTGACGGCAACGATCAGGTCGTAACCCGCCTCCGGGTGGGCGGTGAAATCCAGCGGCTGGTTGATGTCGAACAAGGCATAAGACACCTGCGATTCATCATGGAAACGGGCTCTGGCGTCATTGAGGAACTGCGCGGAGACGTCCGTGAAGTGGTACGACTGTCGCGTGTTCCGCGTGGCCTTCAGCACCGGCGCGGTAGTGGCTGCGGTTCCGGCGCCAACCTCCAGAATCCGTTCTGCGCTGCACAAGGCGGCAATCTGCGCGGTATAGCGATTCAGACAGGCGCTGGCGGGGTTGTCGCGATACAGCGCGTCGGTAACGCGATGCTGCTCGTTGAACAGCAATTCCAGCGGAGAACACTGCCCGGAGAAGAGGGCGTCGTGCCGGGCGATGCAGGTTTCCAGATACTGCGCCAGCGCCTGGCTCCATTGGCTTTGCGGGCACGCTTCCTGAGGCTCAGGAATCTCGCTGAGCGGAATGCGGCAGCGCCAGCTTTCACCTTCGCGGATTAACCACTCTCTTTCCGTCAGACACTGTAGCCACTGGCGCAGCAGACGCTGGTGAGACGCTTGCGAGGACAGCGCCTGTACTATTGCGCTAAAGCGATGGGCGATCTCCGGCGTGGTAAACAGGCCGTGACGATTTAGCGTAGCCGCGATCCCCTGTAGCGCACGCGCCTCCAGCCAGCGCCAGGTCGCCTCCAGCTCATCAAGCTGCGCCTGCTCAGGCAACGGCAGCGCCAGTTGGGTAAGTTCGTGCTCATCAGGCATCGCCGCTGATGGCGAAGGATCGTCGGCCATCACGATATCCAGCGTCAACGCGCCCTGTTCGGTTATTTCCGCTCTGGCCTGCCGGATGCCGGGGTATTCGAGCGTCGCCTGCTCAATATCCCGCAGGTCGTAGTCCGCCTGCGCGTTCAGCGGCCAGCGTCGGCGGGGAATGTGCCTGGCGATGCCGCTGGCGAGAGTCTTCAGGCTTTCAGGGGCGGCGATGACGGCTTGCAGGATGGCGCAATAGTCATTAAACATCGCCTCGGCAGCGCCGGGTTCCAGCACGTTGTCCATGCAGTACCAGCTAAACATCAACTCGCCGTCACTCTCCATGACCTGATGATCCAGCCAGACCTGCGGCGTTTGCGTGAATACATAGCAGGGTTCGCCGAACAGATGGCTCATCGCCTGATCGATAGTCATGCCTTCCAGCGTCATCCCCAGCATACTGGTAAACACTACCGGCATCAGCGGTTGACGTTGTGATCCGCGCAGGCGGCCCAGCTCACGGATCACCTCAACACCGTTCATTTCACTGTGCGCCATGTTTTGCCAGAGGCGCTGTTGGGTCTGTTGCATCTGCTCTTGCAACGTCACCGGCGCTGAGAAGTTAAAATCAACCAGCGTGACGGAGGTAAAATCACCAATCAACTGGTTGATTTGCGGATGGATCGGCTGGCGATTGAAGAACGTCAGGTTCAGCGTAAATGTTGTGGTACGGCTCCAGCGCTCAAGGGTGGCGGCAAACAGCGTGAGCAGCGCGGCAGACGGTGTGACGCCTTGCTGCTGCCAGCGCTGTTTCACGGCCTGCCATTCTGTCTTGCCGATCGTCGATTTGAAGGTGGTGAAGTGTGGCGTTTCCGGGGGCGTCTCAACCACCGGCAGCTCTGGCGCTAAGGGCAGTTGCGGCAGTTTTTCCTGCCAGTAATCCCAGGCATCGTGCCATGCCGATGTCTGTCGGCGCGCCTGTTCAGCCATCACATAATCACGGAAGGTAATAGCGAGCGGTGCCAGCGTTTCACCGCGCCAGACCTGCGCCAGGTCGTCCATCATGACTTTAAAACTCTGCACATCAAACTGCAAAAGGTCGAGGTTCATATGCAGACGGTAATGGCAATCGTCGATTTCGCTGACCACCAGCTCAAAAAGAGGCCACTGGTCGGCAGGCAAAACGCGATAGCTCAGTTCATGCCGCCGTTTTTCCAGCGCGATGCGCTGTTCTTCCGGGGAAAGCGCGCGCAGATCGTCACGCGGGATGTGATACTCCGGCGTTGTCGCCAGGATTCGCTGCTGCCCGTCGGCATCAACCACCATACGCAACATATCGTGGCGTGCGATGAGCTGGTTCCATGCTTTCTCCAGTATGGCGAGATCGAACTCATCGTGGCGTTTATCCCACTCAAACAGGACGTGACAGGCGACGCCGCCATAGCCAATGAGGTGGGTTCGCCCCAGCCAGTAGGCGTGCTGAATGGGCGTCAAAGGGAAGGGCGCATAACGCTCGTCGGCGTCGTGCCGCAACACTTCCGGCTGCGAAGCGGCAGGCGTCGCCTCTGGCTTAGAACAGATAAGCTGCGTGAGTCCATGAGGAGACAGATCCTGCCACGCCCGTTCCGCATTGATGCGTACACCCAGGTAGTGCTGAATATCGCTACTGAGTTCAAGGAAGAGCAGCGAGTCCATGCCGAGTTGCAACAGATCCTGGTTTGGATGCAGTGACGCCGGATCGCTCAGCCTTAGCTGAACCGCAATCCGCTTTTTCAGCCATGCCATCACCGCTGTTTCATCGCTCAGGCTGCCGTTAAAGGCGTTGTCATCAGCAGGAGGAATGACCGGCGTTGCGGCTTTTTCTGTGGCGCTGATGTTAAACAGAGCCTGTTGTAACGGGGGCATTTTGTCGGTAAAAACGCGCATCGCCAGTCGCCACGGGGCGCCGCGCATCACCGCCTGTTCCAGGTGCCAGCAGCCTTCGGCATCGCTTAACGCGCCCATACCTCGGCTGGCGAGCGTCGCCAGCATTTCCGGCGTGGCCGCCCGACCGCTTTCTCCCCATGCGCCCCAGGCGACAGAGAGCGTTTTCGGCGCATCAAGGGTGGAAAACTGCTGGGCCAGCCCGTCCAGGTAGCCGCAGGCCAGCGCATGGGCGCTCTGACCCGGCGCGCCGAGGGTGGCGGCAGCGGAAGAGTAGAGAATAAGATAGCGTCCGTCGTGGTTGCGCAGGGTTTGCAACAGCTGGCTTGCCGCCTGCGCTTTTACCGCGAAAACGGCAGCCAGCTGGTGGTCATCAAGCTCCTGCAAGGGCGCGTCAGCCAATACGCCAGCGGCATGAATCGCTCCGGCAATGCCGCCGTTGGCCGCCAGATCGTCAAGAACCGTGGCCAGTTGCCCGGCATCGCCCACATCACAACGGCAGACGCGCGTCTGCCCGCCCTCCACGTCGCGTAGCCATGACTCATCCACGCGCGGCGCCAGCAGGGCGATGCGTCGCGCCCCTTTTTCTCTGAGCCAGTTCACGGCAAGGCGGCCTAATCCGCCAAACGCTCCGGTCACCAGATGCCAGCGGCTATCGCCGGTAAACACGTTTGCCGGTAATTCAGCGGCGCATCCCGTATTGGGCGACAGTGAAGGAAGCCAAAGGGTGTCACCCCGTGCGGCGAGCCAGCGCTGTGATAGTGAGACTGCGCTCAACCCTTGATGCAGCGTTTCCCACGGGGTGTTTTCGGCGAGATCGATGGCGGCAAGCAACCGTTCCGGCTGTTCGTTGGCCGCGACGCGAAGCAAGGCCCATAGCGCGTGATGGGATGCAGAGAGTGCTTCATTTTCCTCGACTCGCCACGCGCGGCGAGTAACCACAATCAATCCGGCTGCGCTGGCGGTGAGCGCTGCTATCACTTTCTCCGCTAAGGCCAGCGTATCCTCGCTCTCCTCAACAATCATCAGTCGTGAAGAGGCGTGCGGATCGTGAATGATGCCGTATTGCGCCAGCTCGTCGCTGCGCGCAAGCGTACCGGCGCTGAAGCTAAAGGTAAGCGGATGGTCAATGCTGGCGACGTTGAGGGGCGTCCAGCGCCATTGATAATGCGTTTGCGGCGCAGGAAGAGGCGCGGCGGGCGATAGCGGCAGCCACTCGCCAGCAGGATGACGGGCTTCAACGCGCATCTGACCGCGGGAAAAGGCTTCGTTTTGCCAGCTTAAGCGAACCTTCCCCAGCCACTCCGGGGCGGCGACGGGGGGCGGTTCCACAGGCAGAGCGTCGCCATGACGCTGTGAAAGCAGACGCCATGCCTCCTGCCAGCGGGCGTTAAACTGTTCGGGCTGACCTGCGCAATCAGACCAGTCGGCGAGATAATCACCGTTATCCGTCAGCGCCTGCCCCAACACGGGTTCTGATGGCGCGGTGAATGTTACGGCGCTAACCGCCTGACCGGGCAGCGTGGCGAGAATGATATGTTCGCTCATCCCGGCGTTCGGGCTGCCATCCTGCGGTAGCCACGCCACTTTGCTGAATCCGGCGTGGCGGCACTGTTGTTGCCACTGAGCGGTGGTGAGGAATAACTCACCTTCGCGGGCGTCGAGATCCTGTAGCGGAAGAACCAGCGGGCCGAAAACGAAGTCAAACAGACGCATTGGCTGGGTGATTTCGCGCATCAGCAGGCGCCCGCCCGGCTTGAGCAGGGGGCGCAGATTATCGAGCGTGCGGCCAATATGGCGGGTGGCGTGAATCACGTTCGCTGCCACGATAAGATCGTAAGACTGTGCCTGGAAACCCTGAGACTGCGCCTCTTTTTCGAGATCCAGCTCGCTATACTTCACAAAATCGTAGTCGGCGAATTTCTGCTGGGCGCGACGGGTGAACAGCGCCGAGATATCGGTGAAATGGTACTCCAGTGCCGGAACGCCGTTGAGTTCCGGCAGCAGCCACGCGGTGGTGCCGCCGGTTCCGCCGCCAACTTCAAGAATACGCAACGGCTGGCGGGGCTGACGCGTCTGGACAATGCCGCGTAATACCCCGGCGGCGATTTGGTTGAAATAGCGGCCAAAGCTGAATTCCTGATACAGCACTTCCACGCCGTCGGAGGCGCTTTGCGGGAAGATAATCGCCACCGGTTCTTCCGCGCCGCTCATCATTTCATATAACCGATCGCCGGCACGGGCGATGGTGTCGGGAATAGCCTGAAAACCTTCACAATAACCGGCAAGTTCCGTCAGCAGTGATTCCCGCTGTTGATGTTCAATGGGGCGGGCGCGGACGTATCGCCCGTCGGTGCAGCGGTAATCGCCGTCGACCACGCAGTTATTCAGCAGGCGCTGGAGTAGCTGCTGGTAGCGGGGCAGCAGACGTCCACGGCGCATGATGGTCATGGCGTCCACGCCGTTCTCAATGGCATCGCCGGTACAGCGTTGTACCAGTTGATCGACGTAGATGGCGTGCAGTCGCGTGGCGCACTGTTTAAGCGCTTCCAGGCGAGGGAGATCGAGCGCTGTCGCGGCGCGACTCGCCACCTCCAGCCCGGCAGACAGCGCTGCGTCGGCAGGCTCGCAGGCCGGGGAGACGCGCTCTTTCCAGTAACGTTCAGTATCAAACGGATAACATGGCGCAGCGATACGTTGTCCATCGCCCGCCAGCAGGTCGGCCCACGGTAGGGCGACGCCGGCAGCGTAAAGCTGGAGCAGGGCCTGATTGAGGACATCGCTCGCCTCTTTGTTACGCCGGGCGCTGGCTATCCAGTATGCGTTATCGCGGTATTCGCGCTGCCCGCAAGCAACCAACTGGGCATCGGGCCCCATCTCCAGAAAAACGCGGGCGCCGAGCTGATGCGCCACCTGAATACTCTGGATAAAACGCACCGGCTGGCGCATGTGTCGGCGCCAGTAATCCGCCTGGTTGAGCGTTGACTCATCAATGACGTCGGCGGTGAGCGTGGAAATAATCGGTATTTGCCCCGGCTCCGCGTGCAGTCCCGCGCAGGCGTCCTGGAACCGATCGAGTATCGGCTCCAGTAAAGCGGAGTGCGCCGCACCGGTTACGCTCAGGCGACGATAGTTAATGTCATGCTGCGAGAGCGTGGCGCAAAATACCGCGAGACGGGCTTCCGGCCCGGAAAATACCGTATGTTGCGTACCGTTGTTGGCGGCGAGATCCAGCTCAAACTGGCGAGCCAGCGGCATCAGCGTGTCTTCGTCTGCAAATACCGCCACCATCGCGCCGCTTGCGCACTGCTGCATTAGCGCGCCGCGCCGACAAACCAGTGGCATGACCTGTTCAATCGTATAGTGTCCGCAGACAACGGCAGCGGCAAATTCACCGACGGAATGCCCAATGGCGAAGTCTGGCTTCAGTCCTTCAGCACGCCAGTGCGCCGCCATCGCGATTTCAAACGCGACAATCGCCGGCTGCGCCCAGGCCATATTGTCCAGTTGCGCCGAATCGGGGTTAAACATCGCTTCGCGCAGTGACGGCGTGAGCATTTCGCTACAGGCGGAAAAACAGCGATCCAGCGTGTCGGCAAACGCCGTTGAGTGATGGTACATCGTTTGACCCATAGTGCGCCAGTGCGAGCCCTGGCCGGTAAACAGCCACACCTGCTTGCCGCTGGCGCCGTGGCCGCTGTAAACCAGCGCCCCCGATTTCTCACCGGCCCAGGCGCTGAGCGCCTCGGCGGTTTCACGGTTTAATGGCGCCGCCAGGCGGAAGGGGAGATCGAGACGGCGCGCGTGCAGGGCTGTGAAGGCCAGAGAGCTGGCATCCGCATTCTCTCTCAGCGCCCCGGCATAATCCGTCGCCAGCCGCCGCAACGCGCTGTCGCTGGCGGCGCTGAGCAGCAGCGCGGTACTTTTTCTGCCGCTATCCGTATTGGGGAGGCGCGCGTTGAGCGCGTCGGGCAGCGAGGCGACGATCATATGGCAGTTGGTGCCGCCAATACCAAAGGAGGAGACGCCCGCATAGCGCATTTCGTCCTGCCATGCCTGTGCCGACACCGGTATGGTAAAGGGGCTCTCTTCAAGTTTCAGCGCCGGGTTGGGGGTGTGAAAATTCAGTAAGGGAGGAATTTGCCCGCGACTGACTGCCAGAACGGTTTTCAGCAGTCCGGCAATGCCCGCCGCGGTATCCAGATGGCCCATGTTACTTTTCACGGAACCGAGCGCACAGCGCTGATCCTGCGGGCGAGGCGCATAGACGTTGCGTAACGCTTCAATTTCAATCGCGTCGCCCAGCGGTGTGCCGGTGCCGTGGGTTTCAATGTAACCTACCTGCCTGTCGTCGATGGCCGCCAGCATTAACGCCTCTTCGATGACTGCCTGTTGCCCTGCGACGGAAGGGGCGGTATAGCCGACCTTTCTGTTGCCGTCGTTGTTGACCGCGCTGGAGAGGATCACCGAGATAATCGGATCGCCTGACAGCAGCGCGTCTCTCAGGCGACGCAGCACCACGCAGCCGAGACCGTTACCGGCCCAGGTGCCCTCAGCCGAGGCGTCAAAGGGACGACAGTGACCATCAGGAGAGAAAATCATTCCGGGCTGGTAGCGGTAGCCTGCCTGCTGGGGGAAAGAGAGCGCCACGCCGCCGGCAACCGCCATATCGGATTCGCCTGCGCGCAGGCTTTCACAGGCCAGATGCACGGCAACCAGCGAGCTGGAGCAGGCGGTCTGTACCGATAACGCCGGGCCGTGCAGGTTGAGTTTGTACGCGGCGCGGGTGGCAATATAGTCTTTATCATTGCCCATCAGAGATTGCAGACCTTTTACCTGCGCGACTTCTGTCACGTTCAATGCTTCGCGACCGGGGTAGGTACTCATCCGGGAAGAGGCGAAAACGCCGGTCTTATGGGGGACGGCGCCGGGGGCATAACCGGCATGTTCCAGCGCATGCCAGACCGCCTGCAAAAACAGGCGCTGCTGCGGGTCCATCGACTCCGCTTCCTGTCGCGAATAGCCAAACAGGGTGGCGTCGAAGCAGTCGGCGTTGTCTAACACCGTACCGATATTGACATAATGAGGATCGTCAATGATGGCGGCATCCAGACCGACGGCCAGAAGCTCTTCGCGCGTAAAGCGTCGGCTGCATTCACGACCTTCCAGCAGATTTTGCCAGAACGTTTCGCCATCCGGCGACTCAGGAAAATGGCAGGCGTAGCCGATAACCGCGACAGGTTCGCAGTCCGGGTAGTGTTGAACGATCGATGCATCAATGGAATCTGCTGTCGGCGCAGAAGAGAAGCGCAAGTTATCCATAATCGGTCCCGTTTCCTAAGATTCACAAAGTCAATGGAACGCCATGCGTTCGCGATGGCGTTCCGGGGAAAATCAGTTTGCTTCGCGCTATATCCGCCGCTGACGACGGCGAACAGGGCGAGGTCGTTTTGTTTTCTCCACCGTGGCGACGCCGGCCAGATAATCGGCCAGGGCAGCAGGAGAAGGGTGGGTGAAGAGGTCAAGCAACGTCAGGGTGGAAAATTCGTGACGTTGTAACAAAACGTGCAGTTGCACCAGATTCAGCGACGTTGCGCCCGCCTCAAAGAAGTTTTCTGCGGGCGTGACAGACTCGCCAACCACCTCGCGGAAGGCGTCGCAAATCAGGCTGACGGTGCTCTCGTCCGCCGCAATGTGTGGCTGAGAGTGCTCAGGGCATACGCGCGGTGAGCGCTCTGCGCATTGCCCTGCGTGTTTAACGGGAGGCACCAGCGCGGCGAGCGGCAGTTGCCAGCCGCTTTCATCCTCGGCCATTCGGTTTAGCAATGCGCAATACTGTTCAAACTGGCGCTCCACCTGCCCGGCAGGAAACAGCGCGGCGACAAAATCCCAGTTAAAGCGCAGTTCGCCTTCGGATTCATAAATCTGGTGATCGAGCCAGACCTGCGGCGTCTGGGAGATGCCCCAGACCGGTTTGAGCAGATTACGCCGGGCGAGGAAGTTATCCTGCTCAAAGCCCAGTGCGCTGGTAAAGACGACGGGCATCGGAACGGCAGGCACGTTTTGCCGTTGCGCCAGTTGACGCATCACGCGGATGGCTGACACATCGCGGTGGTTGAGGTTCTGGCTCAGCCGCTGCTGTAGTGACTGCGCGCTGTGCAGCCAGCTTTCGCCGGGATGCCAGCTCAGCAGCATCAGCGAGGTGAAATCGCCCAGAATCTGGTTGATTTGCGGGTGCAGCGGTCGCCTGTCGAAAAGCGTAAGGTTAAGCGTGAACTCAGGCTGTGCACTCCATGCAGAGAGAACCGTTGACCACACCGACAACAGTACGGCCGACGGGGTGAGATGGGCGTCAGCCGCCCGTTTTTTCAGCCGATGCCAGCGCGTGCTGTCCAGTGCGCCGTTCAGGCGGGCGAAGCGCGGTGTTTCAACCTCCTGAGGCAAGCAGCGCAGCGGCAACGCAGGCGCCGGAGGAATATCATCAAGCTGCGCCTGCCACCATGCCAGAGAATCTGGATTGGGCGACTGTAGCGAGGGTTGTTGCAGATAATCCCTGAAGGTGACGGGCAGCGGCGGAAGCAGCTGTTGCGGGTAGCGGTAGCCGTGCTCCAGCTCCGCCAGCAGGATCTGCATGCTCAGCCCGTCAAGTAACAGGTTATCCAGACACAGCCACAGGCGGGCGGGCATCCCGTCAACGTAACCGACCTGGAGATCGAATACCGGCCAGACTTCGGGGTTGAGTACCTGATGGGCCAGTTTTTCGCGCACCTGCAACGCCTCTTCAGGCGTATGGAGGATGTGTGCGGGTATTACCCAGCGAGGCGTCTGTTCGAGCACCTGTTGCTGTCCATCACGCACGACGGCGCGTAGCATATCGTGGCGGGCGATTAATCGGTTCCAGACCGTCTCCAGCCGGGTGAGATCCAGATCGGCAATTTCAAATTCAACAAAGAAATGTGAGCCGACGCCGCCCAGGGCAAAGCCCGGCTGACGCCCCACCAGGTAAGCCTGCTGCACGTCGGTAAGCGCAAAGGGCTGGTAGCGATCTTCAGGGGAGTGGACGAATGGTTGTTCGACCGGGACGTCGGTTTTCCGCAGCGTGGCGGCAAAATCCGCCAGCCGGGGATGATTAAACAGGTCGCTTAATTGCGCTTCATAACCTGCCTGATGAAGTTGCCCGGTCAGACGGGTCGCCAGCAGGCTATCGCCGCCTTGCTGGAAGAAGTCGGTTTCTCTGGTGACATTGCCAGTTGATAAGAGTTGCTGCCAGAGGGCGGCAACCTGTTTTTCAATGTCGCCCTGGGGTAAATCCGCTTCGGCCGGGTTTTCCGCTTCAGGGGTATGACGACGCTTCAGCGCCTGGTAGTCAATTTTCCCGTTAGCCGTCAGCGGTAAGGCGTCGAGGAAGACGATCCGTTGCGGCACCATCCACCCCGGCAGACGCCCGGCGAGGGCGGCCTGAAGTTGACGGGGATCGCGGCGCACCTGCCTGTCAGGACATTGTACGAGGAAGCGTTGTAACCCCGCGACCTCATCGCCATGCTGACAGTTGAAGGCGGCCGCGCTAAATAATGCCGCCCAGTCGGCGCTGTTATGCAGCAAGGCCTCCGGCTGCCCATTGGTTAACAGGAGCGTGCTGAGTAGGGCGGACGGCGTTAACTGGCGAAACTCCATCACGTAGAGCAGCGCGCCGGGAACGGCAAGCTGTTGTAATGTCGCAAGGAGCCCGGGATCTTCCGGCAGCAGACGATGCAGGGCGTTATTAAGCCAGATAATGTCCGCCGAGTGAGCGTGCGCCGCCAGCGTGTCTGCATTCCAGAGGGACAGACGGGCGCCAGGCCAGGGGGCGAGCCTCTGCCGGGCGCTCAGCAGCATCTCCTGGCTCTGCTCAAGCCCGACATACTCAATCTGTCCGGCGTTGAGCTGTGCTAACAGCGATTCTGCGGCGCGGCCAGTGCGGGTTCCCACCTCAAGCAGGCGCACCGGGCGCTGTAAGCGCTGTGCAAGCTGTTGGCAAATTGTCGCCAGTTCCTGAATATACGGGGCGCTGGCCGGATGGTTAAAGGCCAGGCTTTCCGGCGACCACTGCGCGTCGTTCAGTAACGACAGTTCGTTACGGGCACCGCGAAGAATTTGCGATAACGTTAAATCATGTCCGCTGAAGTGCGGGTGCTCATCCTCGCGTTCTTCACCAGCGCAGACCTGATAACCTTCAGCAGCGGGCTTCAGTCGCCGTTGTGTCACCAGAAATGCTAACCAGCGTTCCACCACGGCCTGCCAGCGCGGCTGGATAGCGAGTGAGTTCATCAGGGGGAGAGGATCGGCGCCAGCGGTGTGACCCGGCTTCAGTTTTAGCAGGCGATGCTGAAGGAAATCGGCTACCTGTTCTGCGGAGATCTCTGGCGAGATGGCGCAACAGGGCAACGTTCCCGCAAGCGTGTGCCACGCCTGCGGCAGTGCCGGGTTCCGATGATCGGTAACGCAAAAAGCCTCGCCCTGAGGAACAACGTATGCCGCCAGCGTTTTTTCTTTTTCGCCGATCGCCAGAACGGTTGCTTGTTTCACCCCCGCCAGCTGGCTGAGCGCGCTTTCGATTTCGCCCAGCTCGATGCGATATCCTCCGACTTTGACCTGCTTGTCGCGACGACCGAGGAACTCGATTGTGCCATCTGGCCAGTAGCAGCCGAGATCGCCGGTGCGATACCAGCGCTCGTCCGGGAGCGTCAAAAATTGCTGCTCGCTACGCAGGGGATCGTTGAAATAGCCTTCCGCGACCCCAATGCCGCCAATCCATAATTCACCCGGCACCCAGTCAGGGCAGTCCCGGCCCTGTTCATCCACCACCCGGTAGCGTTGGTTGGTTAGCGGAAAACCGTAAGGGATGGAGCGCCAGTGGGCGGGGACGTCGTGAATTTCGCAGGCGTTAGACCAGATAGACGCCTCGGTGGCACCGCCCATCGCGATAAATTGTCCTTGTGGCCGGAAGGCCCGATAACGGGCGGGGAGGTCAAGCCCGATCCAGTCGCCGGAAAGCATCACTGCGCGCAGGTTTTCCGGCGTGGCGTCGGCGAAACCTTCACACCAGGTCAGCAGCATATCGAACAGCGCCGGGACGCTGTTCCAGAGCGTGACCTGATGGCGCTGGATCAGCTCACACCATGCGTGAGGATCGCGCCGTTGATTTTCCATCACCATCACCAGCGCGCCGCCCGCGCGCAGTACGCCAAAAATGTCGTAAACCGATAAATCAAAATGTAGGGCGGAGAGGGCCAGCACCCTGTCATGCGGGCCAACCTGATAGCGGGTATTGATATCGCAACAGGTGTTAAGCGCTCCCCGGTGAGAAATGACTACCCCTTTCGGCGTACCGGTAGAGCCGGAGGTGTAGATAATGTAGGCCGGTTGCGTGGGGGCGCGTACTACCGGGTTGGCGATCGGCTCCGCCTCAATGGCCTGCTGCCAGGCAAGGACGGGAATATCGTCTGACCCGGCGCTGGCGTCGTGCTGACAAATGAGCACCAGCCGGACGCTGGCGTCAGCGTAGATTTTCTCGCGCCGTGCGGCAGGCTGATCCAGCGAAACCGGAACGTAAACCGCCCCGGCCAGCAGGACGGCCAGAACCGCAACAAGTTGTCCTGCGCCTTTCGACATCGTGATAGCCACATTATCGCCGGGCTGAACCCCGCACTCGATTAACCTGCCCGCGCAACGGCGGGCATAGTCTGTCAGCTCATGATAATTCCACTGATAACGCATGTCCGTTACCGCCAGCGCCTGCGGCTGTTGCAGAGCGATACGGAAAATGCCTTCATGCAGCAAGCCTTCGGGAATGGGGGCGCCGGTGGCGTTGACCCGTTCGCGTATCGCGCGCTGGCTGGCGGGCATCATATCTGCGAACGGCTTTTGCCAGGCGCTTTCGTCATCGCAGAGTTGGTTAATCAACTGGCAGTAGGCGTCGAACAATGTTTCGACTAACGCCGGAGGGAACAGCGCGTCGTTGCTGTCCCATTGTAGCCAGACCTCGCCGTGATGCTCGAACGCCAGATGATCTATCCAGACCTGCGGCGTTTGCGAGATGCCCCATTCCGGCTCGCCCAACGGCGATTCTGCGCGGCTGCTGTAGAGGGAACGCCCCAGATTGCTGGTAAATACCACCGGGGCGCCGTGGGGGTAGCGCTGCTGGCGTTTGAGTTCACGGAGTAATTCGACGCCGGACCAGTGGCGATGCTCCCAGTCCTCCGTAAACGTGAGCTGGTTTTTACGCGCCAGGTTGCTGACGGTATCGCCATCGCAGGCGGTATCCAGCAGAAGAATATTGGTGAAGTCGGCAAGCATCGCGCCAACCGCCGGGTGCAGCGGCTGGCGGTCGAATAAGGTGATGTTAAGCAGCAGACGCGTCAGGCCGCCCCAGCGAGCCAGCACGGCAGAAAAACAGGTCGCCAGTGCCATTGTCGGCGTCACGCCATACTCGCCGGCCCGGTTGCTAAAGGCGTGCCAGCGTGTTGCCGGGACAATCATGCGGCGTCGGGTATTACGGACTTCACATAGCGTGGCGGGTTCGCAGGCCAGCGGCAAGACGGGCGCGGGGGGAAGCGTCGATGCTTTCGCCAGCCAGTAAGCGAGCGCGTCGTCTCTCAGTGGTTGATTAATCTTCTGCTGGTGCAGCAAATACGAGCGGAAATCATAGCGGGTGTCGATAGCCGGCAGCGATTCTCCGGCCAGCAGGGCGTTAAGCTCATCGAAGAAAAGCGTAAAGCTGGAGGCATCCATAATCAGCAGGTCAATATTGACATGGAGGCGGTGGCGATTGTCCGGCAAGAGCGTCAGCTGAAAATCAAACGTTTCGCCGATTTCCACGCGTAAAAGACGGTGGCTCAGGCGCTGGCGCAGTGCGTCCAGATAGGCCTGGCGGCTTTCAGCGTCGTTATGGCGTAAATCATGAACGGTGACGCCGTTCCAGTAAGGTTGCGGTAGCCAGACCTGCTGCCCGTCGGGGCGAAAGGCGATATGCAGCATTGGGTGGCGTTGCAGCAAGGTCGTGATGGCCTGCTCCAGCTGCGACGCCGTCAGACAATGGCCTTCAAACTCCTGATACAGGTGGCAACCCACGCCGCCAAGCGTCTGCCCCGGCATGCGGCCCGTCAGGTAGGCGTGCTGTACTGGCGTCAATGGGAAGGGGGTACTTTCGGTCATGTTCGGCCAGGATGATTCGTCGGGCGGCGTTTCTTCTTCCGCGTTCTCCGGCGACCGGCTGAGCATTAACTGGTTCCATGCCGCCAGCGTGGGGGCGGCATACAGCTCGCGAAGGGTAAGGCGGTAGCCATTTTTACGAAACCAGTGTAACCATCTCATCAATCTTATGGAATCCAGGCCGGCCTGGATCAGGTTGCTCTCTTCATGTAACTGCTGCGGCGTTAAATTCAGTTCCTGTATGAGCCGCTCGCGTAATTGTTGGTAATCAGCCGCGTGGCGGTTGTCCGGTAACAGCGAATCCTGAGATGGTGCGCCAGAAATCATTCTTCCTCCTGATGGCACGTCTTACCGAAAAGCATTACTCATATGAGAATAATAATTATTAACAATTGGATGCTACCCGAAACGGGTTTATTTATGCCCGTTTCGGGTTGGTAACAGGCGGAAAGAACAGAGGCCCGGATGGGGTATCCGGGCCTCTGTCAGGGAGGAGTTTAGGGGGGCGCGACCCCGGTTACATCCCGCGTTTAAAGGTCGAAGGAGTTACGCCAAACTGTTTCTGGAAGGCGGCAGAGAAATGGCTGGCGTTGGCATAGCCCAGATCGGCCGCCACCGTCATGACGGAGGTATTGCCGTTGGCCAGGCGTCTTCTGGCTTCCTGCATTCGTTCAGCCTGAAACAGGCCATAGACGCTGTTGTTGAACAGAACGCGGAAGCCTCGCTTAATTTTGAGAACGCTCAGACCGGACTCTCTGGCCAGCTCCGCGACGCCCGGCGCTTGCGTCAGATCAGCCAGCAGCAGATCCTTCGCCCGCAGCAGTTTCTGGCGTTCCATCGGGTTGAAGTGGCAGGAGAGGCAACTGGCGTCTTCGCGATGTTCATCCAGCACCAGGCTGAGCATGACCAGACTTTGCCCCTGCAACCATAGCGTCGACGGCTTTTGTTCATGACTGAAGCCGCCGTGCATGCGCATCAGCGCGTGACGCAAGGCCTGAGCCGTTAAGTGGGTTTCAGCATTACAACGCTGCTGCTGGCAACAGCAGTGGGAGTCGATCTTATTCTTAATGACCGCGCTAATATCCGGCACCCACAGCGCGAGGGTTTCAGGGCTGAAGGAGAGGGTAATGCTCTCGAATCGGCCACAATAGGAGGCGCTGCCGCGACAGTCTGGCGTATGGGTAATGTAATGGCGATTGCGCGCAAGCTCCCAGTCGGTGTGGCGCCGGAGTCCCTGAATCGCAAAGCGCGATGTGCCTTCCAGGATGCACGAGAAGTTAATCCTGCCCAGATCGTCGTGTAGCTGCAACGTCTCTGGCCGCGCAAAATGGCCCCTCCAGAGCAAAATATCCATACCTTCCTGCAACGAACAGCGCAGCAGTTCACACTGAGCAGGAATATTGCCATCGTTTGCAGGTTTCCCGACCACCAACTGGTGAATAGAGATTTCAGATTGCGTTTGCGGTGACTCCGTCATGACCTGGTTATCTCCCTGTGGCTTAGACCAATGCGGGTATAAATAGAACCGAATGGGGTAGATGAGTTATTGATAATGGTTATTATTCACATTAATTCTCAGAACGCCACCCTGAATTGTCGTTTTTGGCGTCCGTAAAAATTCATCAGGAAATTCAGTTACTCCCATGTCATCTCAATCATCCAATACTGAATCGCTGTCCCGATTTCCTCTCTGGCAGGTGATTACACCGGTTCGCAGGAAGGTTATTTTAGCTATGGCGCTGGCGGGGCTGGCGGCATTAACCAGCCTGGGGGCGCTCCTTTTTCTGGCGTGGAGCCTGCGTGACATTCGCGCGACGCCTGACGCTATTCCGGCCTGGCCGCTGGGCGGCGTGATCGGCTGCGTGGTCTTAACTTTTGTTCTGCGCTTACAGGCGTTCAACACCTCTCATTACGCGGCTTTTCATCTGGAGAACATTCTGCGCAGCAGGTTAGCCCGTAAAGCATTGCAGCTTCCGCCTGGCGTGTTACAGCAAATGGGCAGCGGGTCAGTGGCGAAAGTGATGCTGGATGACGTGAAGTCGTTACATATTTTTGTGGCCGACAGCACGCCGCTCTATGCCCGCGCGATCATCATGCCGCTGGCGACAATCGTTATCTTGTTCTGGCTGGACTGGCGGCTGGCAATCGCGACGCTGGGGGTACTGGCGTTTGGATCGGTTGTTCTCGTGCTCGCCCGCCAGCGTTCGGAAAATATGGCTCAGCGTTATCATAAGGCGCGCGAGCAGGTTAGCGCGGCGGTTATTGAGTTCGTGCAGGCCATGCCCGTGGTGAGAACGTTTGATAGCGGCAGCACCAGTTTTTTGCGCTATCAACGCGCCCTTGAAGAGTGGGTCGATGTGCTCAAAACCTGGTATCGCAAAGCCGGTTTTTCAGCGCGTTTTTCCTTCTCGATTCTGAATCCTCTCCCGACCCTGTTTGTCCTGATCTGGTCGGGATACGGCCTGTTGCACTATGGCAGTTTCGATTTTATCGCGTGGGTGGCCGTTTTACTGCTGGGCAGCGGAATGGCCGAAGCCGTAATGCCAATGATGATGCTCAATAACCTGGTCGCGCAAACGCGTTTAAGCATTCAGCGTATTTATCAGGTTCTCGCGATGCCGGAGTTATCGCTGCCGCAGTCTGACCAGCAGCCGCAAGAGGCGAGCATTACCTTTGAGCAGGTGAGCTTTCATTATCCGCAAGCGCGTACTGGCGCCGCGTTGCAGGAGGTGAGCTTTCATGTGCCTGCCGGGCAAATTGTGGCGCTGGTCGGGCCAAGCGGCGCCGGAAAAAGCACCGTGGCGCGCTTGCTGCTGCGTTACGCCGACCCGGACAAAGGCCATATCCGTATTGGCGGCGTGGATCTGCGTGATATGCAGACGGACACCCTGATGAAGCAACTCTCGTTTGTGTTTCAGGACAACTTCCTTTTTGCCGACACGATAGCCAATAACATTCGTCTGGGCGCGCCGGATACGCCGCTGGAGGCGGTTATAGCGGCGGCCAGAGTGGCGCAGGCCCATGATTTTATTAGCGCTCTGCCAGAAGGTTACAACACTCGAGTCGGGGAACGTGGGGTATTTCTCTCCGGCGGCCAGCGGCAGCGCATTACTATCGCCCGGGCGCTTTTGCAGGATCGCCCCATCCTGGTGCTCGATGAGGCGACGGCGTTTGCTGACCCGGAAAACGAAGCGGCGCTTATCAAGGCGCTCGCGGCGGCCATGCGTGGCCGGACGGTCATCATGGTCGCGCATCGTCTCTCAATGGTGACTCAGGCCGATGTGATATTGCTGTTTTCCGACGGACAGCTCAGGGAAATGGGGAACCATACGCAACTGTTGGCGCAGGGCGGCCTGTATCAACGGCTCTGGCAACACTATCAGCAGGCGCAGCATTGGGTGCCGGGTGGAACACAGGAAGAGGTGGTGGAAAATGAAAGACAATAATCCTGCGGATAACCTGGCCTGGCGGGTCATCTGGCGCCAGCTTATCTCCAGCGTTGGCAGTCAGGCCAGGATGCTGCGACGCAGTATGCTGGCGCTGTTGCTGGCGGCATTCATGCAGGGGATCGCCTTTGCCTGTCTTTATCCGATCATTGATGCGCTGTTACGGGGAGACGCGCCGCAACTTCTTAACTGGGCTATGGCCTTCAGCGTCGCCGCAATTGTGACGCTGGTGCTACGCTGGTATGGCCTGGGCTTTGAATACCGTGGTCATCTGGCGCAGGCTACCCATGAGTTGCGCCTGCGACTTGGCGAGCAGTTACGCCGCGTGCCGCTGGAGAAGCTCCAGCGCGGCAGGGCGGGTGAAATGAACGCCTTGCTGCTGGGCAGCGTGGATGAAAACCTCAATTATGTTATTGCGATAGCCAATATTTTGCTGCTCACCATTGTCACGCCGCTGACGGCGTCGCTGGCGACATTGTGGATAGACTGGCGGCTGGGGCTGGTGATGTTGCTGATCTTCCCTCTGCTGGTGCCGTTTTATTACTGGCGCCGCCCGGCGATGCGGCGACAAATGCAGACGCTGGGGGAAGCGCACCAGCGTCTGAGCGGCGATATCGTTGAATTTGCTCAGGGGATGATGGTATTGCGCACCTGCGGCAGCGATGCCGATAAAAGCCGGGCGCTGCTGGCGCATTTCAATGCGCTGGAAAACTTACAGACCCGCACTCACCGTCAGGGCGCTGGCGCAACGATGCTGATCGCCAGCGTCGTGGAGTTGGGCCTACAGGTGGTGGTGTTATCCGGGATCGTCTGGGTAGTGACGGGCACTCTGAACCTCGCCTTTTTGATTGCCGCCGTCGCGATGATTATGCGCTTCGCAGAACCGATGGCGATGTTTATCAGCTACACCTCGGTTGTGGAACTGATCGCCAGCGCCCTGCAACGGATTGAGCAGTTTATGGCGATAGCACCGCTTCCCGTCGCAGAGCAAAGCGAGATGCCGGAACGTTACGATATCCGCTTTGACAACGTCAGCTATCGCTACGAAGAAGGCGACGGCTACGCGCTTAATCATGTTTCTTTGACGTTCCCGGCAGCCAGTATGAGCGCGCTGGTGGGTGCCTCCGGCGCAGGCAAAACTACGGTCACCAAACTGTTAATGCGCTATGCCGATCCGCAGCAAGGGCAGATTTCTATTGGCGGCGTCGATATTCGCCGCCTGACGCCGGAACAGCTCAATAGCCTGATTTCTGTTGTTTTCCAGGATGTCTGGCTGTTTGATGACACGCTGCTGGCGAATATCCGTATCGCGCGCCCACAGGCGACGCGGCAGGAGGTAGAAGAGGCCGCCCGCGCGGCGCAGTGCCTTGAGTTTATTTCCCGTCTTCCGCAAGGCTGGCTGACGCCAATGGGAGAGATGGGCGGCCAGCTATCGGGCGGCGAGCGCCAGCGGATTTCCATTGCCAGAGCGTTATTGAAAAACGCGCCGGTCGTCATTCTCGATGAACCGACTGCCGCGCTGGATATTGAAAGCGAGCTGGCGGTGCAAAAAGCGATCGATAACCTGGTTCACAACCGGACGGTGATTATCATCGCTCACCGTTTATCCACCATCGCCGGGGCCGGAAACATTCTGGTGATGGAAGAGGGACAGGTGGTTGAGCAGGGTACTCATGCGCAATTGCTCTCACATCATGGACGTTATCAGGCGCTGTGGCAGGCGCAAATGGCCGCGCGCGTGTGGCGCGACGACGGGGTTTCCGCGTCTGGAGAGTGGGTGCATGAGTGATGTTCAGTCGAATGTGAAACCGCTGACGTTGACGACCGGGCGGGTGATTTTTGCTATTGCCGGCGTCTATGTGACGCAGAGTCTGGTATCGGCGCTGTCTATGCAGTCCTTACCCGCGCTGGTGCGCGCTGCTGGCGGTTCGCTGGCGCTTGCCGGTGCGACAACCCTGTTTATGCTGCCCTGGGCGCTGAAGTTTATTTGGGCGCCGTGGATCGAGCGCTGGCGGCTTCCGCCCGGTAGCCAGGAACGCCGTTCCCGCATGTTAATCCTGCGTGGTCAGGTCGCGCTAGCGGCGATCCTGACTATTGTCGCAGCGATTGGCTGGTTTGGGCGAGAAGGGGGATTCCCCGATACGCAAATCGTCGCGTTATTTGTTCTGTTTATGGTGGCAGGCACGGTCGCCTCCACCATTGATATCGCCAGCGACGGCTTTTGTGTCGATCAACTGACCCGCACGGGTTACGGCTGGGGAAACAGCGTGCAGGTCGGCGGCAGCTATCTGGGAATGATGTGCGGCGGCGGGGTGTTCCTGATGCTGTCGGCGGCATCCGGCTGGCCTGTCGCCATGCTGATGATGGCGGTGCTGATTATGGCGCTGTCACTCCCGCTGTGGCGCATTACGGAGCCGACGCGAACAGCGACTATCCCGCATGTTCCGGCGTTAGGTTATGCGCTAAGGAGGAAGCAGGCTCGCCTGGGCTTACTGCTGGTATTGATGCTGAATTCAGGCATGCGGTTTGTGCTGCCTCTTCTGGCACCGCTGTTGTTGGATCATGGGTTGAGCATGTCCGCATTGGGCGCGCTGTTCAGCGGCGGCAATATTGCAGCGGGCATAGCAGGAACGCTGGCCGGCGGATTGCTGATGAAATACACCTCACCCGGCAGAGCGCTGTTGACGGCTTATGGCGTCCAGGGGATCGCGCTGCTGGCGGTGGTGATGACTCTCATGATGGCGCCGGGTCATCTGCTGCTGCAGATTCTCCAGTGTCTGGTCCTTGTCCAGTCCATTTCGCTGGCCTGCGCGCTGGTCTGTCTTTACGCCACGCTGATGTCGCTTTCATCGCCTTTGCAGGCCGGTGTCGACTTCACCCTCTTTCAATGTACTGATGCGGCAATCGCCATTCTGGCAGGCGTTATCGGTGGCGTTGTTGCTCAACATTTTGGCTATGCGGCCTGCTTCCTGTTTGCCGGGGCATTCACGTTGCTGGCGGCGTGGGTTGCTTATATCCGGCTGCATTCGGCAAGAGAACTGATGACAAGCGCAATTGATTGATCCGGGAATAACACAGAGAGGTAAGGGATGAAAATCAGTGAATTTCTACATCTGGCGTTACCAGAGGAACAATGGCTACCGACGATTTCTGGCGTTTTACGCCAGTTCGCAGAAGAAGAGTGTTATGTCTATGAGCGTCAACCCTGTTGGTATTTAGGCAAAGGGTGCCAGGCACGGCTGCACATTAATGCCGACGGAACGCAGGCGACATTTATTGATGATGCCGGGGAGCAAAAATGGGCGGTGGATTCCATTGCCGACTGCGCGCGTCGTTTTATGGCGCATCCTCAGGTGAAAGGACGTCGGGTATATGGACAGGTTGGGTTCAACTTTGCGGCGCATGCGCGGGGGATTGCCTTTAACGCCGGGGAGTGGCCGCTGCTGACGTTAACCGTTCCCCGTGAAGAACTTATTTTTGAAAAGGGAAATGTCACCGTTTATGCGGACTCCGCCGACGGGTGCCGACGTTTGTGCGAGTGGGTAAAAGAGGCCGGTACAACGACGCAGAACGCACCACTGGCGGTGGATACCGCCCTCAATGGTGAGGCATATAAACAACAGGTTGCGCGCGCCGTTGCGGAGATCCGCCGTGGCGAGTATGTCAAAGTGATTGTCTCGCGCGCCATTCCCCTGCCATCGCGGATTGATATGCCCGCCACGCTGTTATACGGGCGGCAGGCAAACACGCCTGTGCGCTCGTTTATGTTCCGTCAGGAAGGACGCGAAGCGCTGGGCTTTAGCCCGGAACTGGTGATGTCAGTGACGGGCAATAAAGTGGTCACTGAACCGCTTGCGGGCACCCGCGATCGCATGGGAAACCCGGAGCATAATAAGGCGAAAGAGGCAGAACTGCTGCACGACAGTAAAGAGGTGCTTGAGCATATCCTTTCTGTCAAAGAAGCTATTGCTGAACTGGAGGCTGTTTGCCAGCCGGGCAGCGTGGTGGTTGAAGATTTAATGTCGGTTCGCCAGCGCGGCAGCGTTCAGCATCTGGGGTCTGGCGTGAGCGGTCAGCTTTCGGAAAACAAGGATGCCTGGGATGCGTTTACCGTGCTGTTTCCGTCGATTACCGCCTCAGGTATCCCTAAAAATGCTGCTCTGAACGCGATTATGCAAATTGAGAAGACGCCGCGAGAGCTTTATTCCGGCGCAATCCTGCTGCTGGACGATACGCGCTTTGATGCGGCGCTAGTTCTGCGTTCCGTATTTCAGGATAGCCAGCGCAGCTGGATACAGGCGGGGGCGGGAATCATCGCGCAATCTACGCCGGAACGCGAACTGACAGAAACCCGGGAGAAATTAGCGAGCATTGCGCCCTATTTAATGGTGTAGGAGTAACTGTTTTCTAACCTCACAACCAGACTGTCCAAAGACAATTGAGTCGCTCTTTGATTCCTCTGTGACTCTATTGTCTTCTTTTGGGATAAAATAGGTGTTTTTCGTCATGAAGTTGATAAAAGTCTATATAGAACCACCTCCTGTGGAGGTGGTGGTAATTTGCCAGAGTGAGGGATTCGTTAGTATACTATGGGATAAACTTATTTTTACCAATTGTATAAGGCGGTGCATAAGATTCTCGGCATGCTTCCAGATAATCCGACCACCACTGCATCATCGCTTTGCGGGCTTCTAGGTGCTCTGCCTTATGAATATAAGCCATGCGCACGGTATTGCGCTCCTGATGACTCATCTGGCGTTCTACTGCGTCCTTTGCCCATAAACCCGATTCCATCAGCGCACTGCATGCCATTGCCCGGAAGCCGTGACCGCAGATATCCTTTTTCGTGTCGTAACCCATCACCCGCAGTGCCTTATTGACCGTGTTTTCACACATTGGCTTATACGGGTTATGGTCGCCGGGGAAGATCAGTTCATTATTACCGGTGATATCCTTAATCTGTTTCAGAATGGCGATGGACTGTTCTGAGAGGGGGACGATATGCGGCATTCGCATTTTTGCCCCGCGGCCGGAATAACGCACGCCAATAATGGGTTCTCGCGTCGCGGGTATCGTCCAGACTCGGTTTGTGAAATCAATCTCTGACCAGCGGGCGAAACGCAGTTCACTGGAGCGAATGAACACATGCAGCATCAGCAGAACGGCATGCCGGGTCAGTTCACGGCCCTGATGATATGCCCCAATACGTTCAAGCAGTTCAGGCAGCCGCTCCAGCGGCAGGGCAGGATAGTGCCGTCTGACAGGAGGTGTGGTCACGCCGCCAAGGTTTGCTGCAGGGTTCGTATCGATTAACTCCTGATGGACCGCATGGCGCATTATGTTACTCAGGTGCTGCCGTGTGCGGGACGCAACCTCCAGCAGACCTTTTTCCTCGATCCCTTTCAGCAGGTCAATGAAATGACGGGGTTTAAGTTCTGATACAGGTAGGTTCCCGATGACCGGAAAGATGTGATTGTTCAGGCTGGCAAGCAGACGGTCGGCGGTGTTCTGCGACCATTTCCTGTTACTTTTATGCCACGCCAGCGCCAAGTTTTTAAAAACTTTCTCCGGTGTTCGTGAGCCACGTTCAGCAGCCCGCTGCTGTACCGGGTTGATATTCAGCGCCAGCATTTTACGGATACCTTCACGTTGCTGTCGCGCATCAGACAGGGAGATGGCTTGATAGGCACCCAGCGCAATGCGGGATTCTTTACCGCTAATACGGTATTTGAGATACCAGTGGCGGGAGCCACCCGGCTTGACCAGCAGATACAGACCGTGAGAATCGGAGACTTTAAAGGGTTTATCAGAAGGCTTGAGGGTGCGGATTTTTGCGTCGGTAAGGAACATATGGGGGGCACTCCATTATCGAACTAACCTGACCCCAGATTTGACCACCAATTTTTCCCGATGCGTAGGGTAAAATCAAAATGCACCGAGAAGAGTTTTCACACTAACCTGTTGAATCAACATCAGATAAAGATTTGCAAGGATGCATGAAAACAGAAAATTGGCTCCTCTGACTGGACTCGAACCAGTGACATACGGATTAACAGTCCGCCGTTCTACCGACTGAACTACAGAGGAATCGTGTGAACGGAGCGCATATTACTTAGCGGTACCTTGTCTGTCAACACTAAATTTCATAAGCCATTTCAATTGGTTAATTAATCTGCAAAGTTGTTAATTAATGAACATTCGTCGCCGAAAACGAGTCTGTATCATTAGCGTGATGCAGTCTCTGCAAAGGATCTTGTTGATAAAATTGACAGAAACGTTGCCACAATGAAGGGAAACGAGGAGCAAAAAGTTCTGGGGCGCTAAAGAAATATTCAGAAAGTACGGCAAAACATTCAGCAGGATCACTGGCAGCATAAGCATCAATGCTCGCCGCATTCTCACCAACTAATTCGATTTCTTCCTGAATGTTGTTCATTGCAGCATGAAGATCGTGTTCCCAGCCAGCAACCTCACGCAACGAAATAAAGGGAACTCCGCTGGCGCGATCGCCGTTACGGGTGTCCAGCTTATGAGCGACTTCATGAATAATCAGGTTAAAACCAGATGCATCAAAAGAATCTTGTATATCCAACCAGTTCAAAACGATAGGCCCTTGCTGCCAGCTCTGACCTGACTGAACAATACGTTGGTTATGCACCAGACCGATATCATCTTCCCATTCATCATCGACCACAAATGGCGCAGGATAAATTAAGACTTCATGAAAACCATCCAGCCATTCCAGTCCTAACTCCAGAACGGGTAGGCAAAATAGAAGTGCTATCCGGCAGCTTCTTAATGAATCCAGTTCAAAGCCCTGTAAAGGAACAAGCCGCTTTTGCTGTAAAAAACGTTCGGCAAGAGTGACTAATTTGCTTTGTTCCTGTTCCGTCAGACCCGTTAAAAGGGGGATCGATAGTGCTTCCTGCCAGGGAAGGGCAGTTTGATGTGCTGATTCTTGTACTTTCCAGGGCCACTTAATCATCGTTTTGCTCGCAAACTCGTCACTTGAACAAAATTGCACGGACAGGGACTGTTAAAATGCCAAATTTCCTGACATCATGGCAACCATCTGAACGGAGAGATGCCGGAGCGGCTGAACGGACCGGTCTCGAAAACCGGAGTAGGGGCAACTCTACCGGGGGTTCAAATCCCCCTCTCTCCGCCACCCATCCTTTAAAATCAATAAGTTACCGTTAAGTTTTTCTCATGCCATGCATCAGGTAATGCATTAAAAATCCATTAATAACAGCCTGTTCCGACGCACTCATTTCTATCATGTTGCACTCATTCGAGCATTCATTTTTATCTCCTCTGGCTCACACTCTCAAAACAATTTATCTTTAGGTCATTGTTGGCACGAGAAAATCGGCTCTGGCTGACGGGTGAGTTACGTTAGGGAGAAATGGAATACAGATGAAAGCCAGCGACACAATGAAGGCTGTTAAGCAGTGGTTCAAGTTAAGCAACTATGATGTCCTTCAAGAGATCACAGTTAACGACCTAAGTTATGAAATCAGTCGGCGCGTATCATTGCACCGACATGATTTTACTAAAGAAGAACATTCCCGGCATGAACGCTATCTGGAAGAAGAAGCCAAGATTCTGGCTGGTCATCCTCTTTTAGCGAGTTCGACAGAAAGAACCGCCCCTACCACTAAAAAGAAAAACCCTTTAGTGGATGCGCGGCTGCATGTCAGACATATGACCGTCAACGACATTAGTCGCTACGAGGCACGGCTACGGGACCTTGAGCTACTTCACCGAGTAGGTTACTCAGCTGATGCATCGTCTGTCCCGACATCAAAAGAGGATGGGATGCGGAAGCTGAGAGACATAGACGAGTTTGATGATGGGCATCCACTGTATTTGTGGTTAAACATTAAGTTTCTGACTGACGATGAGGTTATTGAGCATATCAAAAGAATGCTCCCTCAATGGCGAAAGGAGCATACCGTTGGCGAGCCAGCAATTGGTTCGTTTCGGTTCGGACTAAGCACTGTCAAAAAGGTGATCAACCTCAGGGTTATCCCAATGCTTGATCTGCTGCTTTGGGCGAAGCGGAATGATGCCAAAATCTCTTATGAGCAGTTTTCCCGTCTCCTCTACCCTAACGACTCTGAGGTCATCAGAGGCGGCTCTCAAATCAAGGATACCGACAAGCCTTTTACTGAAAAAGTTCTCAAGCGCGAATTTGAGCGACTGTTTAACCTCTGGCTGAGTAAAAACGATTACATGATGGATACCAAGGTAGCCGAAGCGATGAAAATGAACGAAAAAGAAGAGGAAGACGAGAGAAAAGGGAAGTAACTCACTTCCTGCATGTAGGGGACTACCGTCAAGTCTGGTCCCCATTCTTCAAAACCAGCGAAATCCACAAACTCCCATTTTCCCCGAAAATCATTTCTTTCGACTTCCTCATAAAAATCTTGTTTGCCAATCTCTGCATCCTGCGATCTCAATTTTTCCTACTATAGCTCTTGTCGAAACAACAGAGGAAAAAACAAATGAGAAATGAAATCGCAGGTAAAAGATTAATCCGTGTTCCTGAAGTTCTTAGAAGAGTCGGATTTAGTCGAACCACAATGTATGAGCTTATTAAGGAAGGCCGATTCCCGGATAAGGTAATCATAGGGGCAAGATCTGTAGCCTTTGTGGAAAGTGAGATTGATGCTTGGATTGAAAATACTATTTCAGATTCACGCAAAAATAATAAATAACATAAAAGAGGAAGCGAAAATGAAAGTGAAAAAAATAGAAATAAATGTTAGCAATGATGATACAAAATACTTTGTTCTGAAAAGCGGGGAAGACTATGACTACTATTTGCGATGTATGCATGAGTATATGGGGGAAAGATTCTATCATAACCTTAAAGACGATGGTTATATGGAGGGTGTTTTAAAATCAATAATAGAGAATGGTAAGAAAGATTTTAATGAGTTCTTGAAAAAACATAAATATAAAGCATCGATTAAAAACGTATATTTTGATGAAGTGCTTGTCAACCTGAGGCAGATACATCATGTGATGAGTCACTATATTTTAAATACATAATCGCTGTCGTCATCTATTCGGCCCCGCAAGGGGCTAATATAAAACGAAATGAATAAAATAAGCATTTAATTATGAGGATATAAGTATGTCTAAAGAAACTGTTATTGAAAATAAATCAACAGAACTGTTTTATGATCTTGCTTGTAGATCGTTTACAGCAAGCTGGAATCTGTTCATGGAAGTGAATGGTGATGGAGATGCCAATGACTATCTGGATGATCCGGATTTTATGAGTCCATTTATTATTTATGTGATTGACCATATTCAGAATAACTTTGAGAGATTTACCACGCAAGAAGGAAACTGTGGTGATATTAATCAGGTCAACTTTGAACAAGTAGCAGCCCTGCTGGTAGGGTATTCAGAAAACTTTAGAAAGTAAGAACTAATCTTGCCCCGAAAGGGGCTAACTATAAACAAAAGGAAAAACAGATGAAGAATGATATGACAGTAATCGTAAGTATGTTATGTGAAAAAACACCTGAAGTGATGAGTCTTATCCAAGAAAGCTTGGATATATTTATCGCATTAAGAGGTAGTTCAGTCGAAGAAATCATGAATGATAAGACCTTGTTAGATGATTTAAATCGTTATGTAAATGAGACACTGTATGATGAGATGGATCTGGAATATGGTTCGGTAATCATCAAAATAGTATCTAATAAATAGTATTAATACCTTCTCAATATTTATCTAATATTTAACTTAATAAAAGGAATCAGTATGAAAGAGATTATTTTAAATGAAAGTAATAAAATGGTAGTGAATCTTATCACAAATGTATTACAGGGATATTGCGAAACGATCTATAGCATCTCTGAAAAACAGCCTGAAACAGCCATGAATATTTTAACAGGGGAAATGTTATCAGAGATACTTTATGATGTGTTGATTACCTGTGAAGTCGAAGACTATGTTAAAAGTGGAAGAGGTAAAGATGTATCTGAGATCAACATGGATGAGTTAAAGGAAACGATTTTATACTGGCATAAAGAGCATATCATTGAACTTGTACTGAAAAACATAAAACCGGATGATGCGGATGAGCGTATTTACTGGAAGTTAAAAATGACTGTTAATCAGTTTTGAAAAATGGCAATATTCCCTCGTGCAGAGGGAAATAATCCTGTAATAAAACGGAGATAACCAATATGATTGATGAATTCCATGTTATGTATATGTATAAAAAAATCCAAGCTGAAGCTGCGACGACAGATATGAAAACACTGGAACAGCTTTTGAAGAAGTTCCGCCAAGTTGTCGCGGAGCGCCGGGAAGAATACTATCAGGAGATTGGTGAGAAAAAGGCTCAGAAATTGAGAGCCAAGAGATTACAACAGTTGATTGAGAAAATGGGACGTGATCGTGTATCACCGGTGGATCTCATTGACTGGCGATAGCCAGTCATAATATTGTAGCTTCAACAAGCAACGGAGGTGTCTATGGGCTGGGAACTTCATATAATAAGAACAGAAAATTGGTTCGATAGCGCAAGCAATCCAATCAGTAGTGAGGAATGGCTCCAGCTTGTTGATGATGATAAAGAACTATCAATAGATCGCAAGAATGGGGAGTTTTTTGCTATATGGAGTGGTCAAAGTGAACACGATGAACCTTGGCTTGATTGGAATGATGGAAGGATTTCGACTAAGCATCCAGACGAGGCGCTTAATTGTAAGATGTTGCAGATAGCTGATAAGTTAAATGCTGTAGTTGTTGATGAGGATGACCATAAATATTTACTACCAAGCGACCTGATGAATCCGTCATGGGCGAACACATCATCTACTGCTAAAAATACATCTTTATGGCGCTGGTTAACTTCTAAGATAAAATAATATTTCCCATCATAAAATAGTTGATTGTTATAACATAAGACAAATTAACGGTTGTGCTTAAATGCTATATCTAAATAGATGGAATAAAAAAACAGATATCTCACGCTAGTGATTTGATTATTTTGCCCTTTTGTTTTTGATAGGTTAGTGTATAATGATTCTTTGCAAATAGTGCAAGTGCATTCGAGTGTATATTATTTTTTATAGTGATCAAAATGGACAAAAAAATAGAATTTCTCTATCAATCTATCAGTGATGTTCAGAGTACAATTAGGGCGATTGATGTTAAAATTGGTTTTCTGTTTGTCGTTGCTTTCATGCCAATAACGTTAGTGAAAGATATATCTGACGCTGTTTTGTTGTTGTGGAAACAATATGATATCTGTAAGCTGCTCATCATTATAATGATATGTTCTTGGATTGTGTCCGTGTTGTATTTATTTTTAGCATTAACTTCTATATCAAATCCTACTTCTGGGATTTATGGGCAGAAACCGAAAGGAATATTTTACGGTGATGGAGTTTTTAAAGTTGAGTATTCATTTATTGGATCTTTTATAAAAGCAAAGGCAAACTACACGGTAAAAGATGTTTTTGATATGTTACCCGATGAAACGCAGATAATGCATGAGTTAATTTATGAAAAGATGAAGTTAACTTATATTAGGGAAATGAAATTCTGCCGATACGCTATTTGCACGAAGTTTATTTATGTCTGGCTATCCTTAAGTATTGGATTGTATCTTTACTCCTTAACTATCAAGTAAACATTATGGATAATGCAAAAAAAGATCAGATAAAAGATATTGTTAATACCGCTCTGGATCGGGCTGAATTACATTGGGAAAATGGTGGGAAAACAATAGTCGTTCATGAAAGCCTTGCAAAAGCTAATTTAGGAATGGAAGGATATGCGATAGATGCAGCTGTTCCATCAATGTTGCCCGGACACCCTTGGGTCTCTGAAGATGAGACAATCATTAGTGAGTTTGTTGCTTTCGTTGCCGATATGCGCGACTCAACAAAACACTTATTAAACGCAATATCTGCAAAGACAGCTGAAGTATCGCAACTGCAACGGGTATTTTATGAAACCTCGGCGCTTTTACCTGCTTTAGCAAAAACAGTAGAATTTGAACAGGGGCAAGTGACAGAGTATTTAGGTGATGGTATTCTTGCATTTTTTAAAGTGAGCGAAGATAACAGAGCCGATGCTATGTATCGTGCTAGACGAGCAGCAATTGATTCAATAGAGGATACGCGTAACATTATTAATATTGCTCTTTCAGAGCGATATTCATTACCTGCGCTGGATATTGGTGTAGGACTTGCAATGAGCAAAGCTATTGTCTCGTTAGTTGGATTGCCTTCAAGTAAGCAACCTAAAGCATTTGGTGAGTGTGTATTTAGGGCGACGAAAATGTCTTCAGGAAGAAATGAAGTTTGTGTAGATGAGCGTATGCAGAAATTCTGGCCTAAATCAAAAGGTGGGCGTGTGGTTTTTAGGCGAAAAATGTTTGGAGAGGGAGAAAAGGCTGTTTCTGGATATCTAATGGGTAAAAGTTAATATTCACAATATTAGGGAAGTAAGCAGTAGAGACAATCTGTACTTAATCAAAGCAATTCACCTCTTGGCAGAAACTGTATAGAATAATAATTTTAACGTTTCTGCCAAATTAGGAGAAGTAAATTTAATCTTTAAATATTTTTATGCTTGCCCTCTTGCTATTGCTAGTACATGATCCACACTATTTATCAATAGTGCCTGATTAGACGAAAATTGAGTATCAAGTGGTGGTTTTAGATCATTGTATGACCCAAAATCATCTTTATTTGCAGTAACGAATATGATTTTCTCATTAAAACCAGCCCCCCGTAGTTCTTGACATAACTCTAAAAAGCATTCAACAATTTCACAATCTTTTGGCTCAAGTTTTCCTTTTCTAGCTGGTGCTTCAAGTTTGCGAACTCTCTGCATTGCTTTTAGCGTATGATCATTAGTTCTTTCAATACACCGACAAGAATTTAGAAATGATTCGGATAAGGACTTTATTTTACTAGATATACTGAGACCTGAAAATTTCGGTGGCATAGAGTAATTGGCATTTAAAACTAAGTTAGTCACGTTAATTGTCGAACTTATACTACGATCTAGCTTTTTTATTTCTTTATCCATAGTGGAAAGAACAGTATCAATGTTATCAATCCACTCCTCGTTAACGTTTTGGCAGGAAACTAACCAACAAGACTTTCCGTTAATTTTGATGAGTTCAAACATGTTGCTTGCATAAGAATCTGACAATCCATGTAAATGGATAGAATTTAATATATCCAATATTGAACATGTATCGAAGAAGAACACTGGTTGTACATTTTTTAACAATTCATCTTTAACTTTGCTTATTGATAAATACATGAATCATTTCTCCATGTACGTGATTAAATCTCTTGCAAAATCATACTCTATAACTAGCTTATGTGCTGAATCTTCACTCCAACCTTGTTCACATAAAACACGGGCAAGATCAGAAGTATTCACATATTTATCTTTTTTACAAGTTTCTACAATAAATGCAAACCATCTCTCTTGATCATTAGGATGTGAACTTCCCGTTGATTTATTCGCTAAAGACGAAAATTTTTTTAATAGCTTTCCTGCTTCACTTCCTACAACATCTTCCTCAGTTAAGGAATCTGAGGTTATTTCAATATCAATTTTTAACTCTAGTGCAACTGGTTTCAAACACGAGTTATAAAAATCTGTGATTATTGTATTATATTCCTCGTGGTTTAGCTGTCCTTTTTCTAAAGGAACAACATTAGGAATATACCAAATATCATTTTCTTTCTGGAAAATGCTTAGACCAGCATCAGGTAAAATGTTATCACCTGACCTTTTAAAGCTAAAAGCAACTTCGCCTAAATACTTTGAGTTTTCCTCACTTTCGTATGCTCTGCTCCAATATGAGTTAGTGGTATCAGTAATTTTTTTTATAAAGTCTATTATTGACTTGTCCTCAATTTTTATAAACACGTCTTTAAATTTTTTCATTTTTATCCTCGTGGTGACGATTTTTATCATTAACTATTTTTATAAAAATCAGATCAAATACAGACATAATGGTTTCGAAATGTTATTGTAAAAAATCAATTAATTCGAACAATACGCATCATTTATATGATTAAAAAATTTCGACTAGACTTATAATCTAACATTAGGGTAATTAGGTCAAGAACAGATTTGAAGATGGGTATCTATATCAAACTTTACGATTCTGGAGCGTAAAAGAGCAGGGGACCAGTAAAAACGGATTAAATGTTGCGTTTGGAATTGACTGATGGTCTCCCAGCTAGTCGATCTTATGATTTTAAACAGCCATTTTCCTTCGTTTTGAACTTGATGATTTGAACTCTACTGATATAGAAGAAAGCTGTTCAAGACTCAGCTCAACAGAGCGCCGGAACTCAAGAGCTGCCTCTGTACGTTGTTTTATCACCAGAGCAATGATTTCGGTATCACTTTTTTCTTCAATGGCTTTTCTATAAAGTATTCGTTCATTAATTAAATCAAAATTTCCTGATGATTTAGCAGCGGTGTTAGCTGCTGAGTAACTTATAGGATTAAGCTCACCAATAAAGCTATCCAAAAGAGATTGTCTTTTCTTATCCAGTCTGCGCAATGTGGTATGTGCAGACCTATATTTTTTTATTTCATATGCAAATGCATCATCATCATCACGTAGCTTACGGTATCCAGTTCTATATTCCTCCATTGATGGATGATTTTTGAGTTCTTCAACCGTATTAAAATATGCTAATAAATCACTGTTGTTTAATTGTACTTTTCTCATATATACCTCGTTAATAAATAGTGGATATATATATGTTAAGATATATAGAGAAGGTGTCAAATTAATGAGGGGTTAAATATTTCATTTCTACTTTTGTAGCATAAAAGTATTAAGGATGTTTTTCCTTATTATTATCCTGTTTTAGGATGCAGCTTTTAGATAGGGGTCGATATCAGACACGTCTTTTCTTGCTACCTCATTTTCTTTTGTTCTTTTATATACCTTGCGAGGTTTATCGATCTGGACACTGTTTTTAGCATTAGGAACAGCATTATTTTTCTTCTTCTTGCTAAAAACAAAGGCATCTGTATAGATCTCTTTATTTTCAGTTTCCAAAGATAAGTTTCGTCTTTCTTTCTGTGAAAGATCTGCATAATACTCTGGATATTGTTCAATATCAGCATTGAGGCTTTTAGCATTACTCAAATGCTCTTTACGTTTCTCATCAAGTTGATGGCTCATACCCTTGGCGAAAATATTTGAGTTGATATACAAGTGTCCATGATGTTCAACCAGAATACCTTTTTGTTTTAGCTTTTTGAATATGTTTGACATATTACCGGATGCGATATTCAACGCTTTACAGAGTGATGATTGTGAAAGGTTGATTAGGTTTCCAAACTCCATATATTCTAAGATATAAGTCAACACGCGGAATTCATTCTTAGATATATCCAGATCAGAAAAAACACGAAAGTTGGAAGTAAAAGCAAAAACATAAGGCTGTGCAAATGAAATCGCTTTATCTTCTTCCGTTGCGATGACTGTCGTTGATTTTATATCTTTGTTCTGCAGCAAGTGTTTTGCGATATCAATCTTTTGCTCAGTGGTTAGTGTTTCGAATAAGCGGAGTAGTTCAGTGTCATTAGTATTCATATTATTCTCTCTTATAGTTTTTATTATGCCTATTTTAATACTATGCAGAAAAATGAAAGTCAATAGTAAAACTATAAATAAAATAGAACTTTTATTATTATGACATTGCTATATGTTAAAAAAACTATGTTTAAACATAGATCCCGCTATGTTTAAACATAGGACGATTCTATGTTTAAACATAGGGAACTGCTATGTTTAAACATAGGAAAAAAAGGTGTGAAGCCTTGGTTTTATTGGGCTGGGATAGTGCTTATAATTAAATAATTAGTAAGAAGTTAAGAGAGTCCAGTTTTCCTTTTATCTTATGTGCAGAGCGTTTTACGTGAAAATATGTGGTTTTCTGGAGAGTTATTTGCAGCGAAGTGATTGTTTCGTACAATCACGTAGCGCTGCTGATGTTTCAGGAATACTGAAATTGTTTTACCTTTATTTTATTGGCGGCTGTCGCCGAAATTCTTTATGGATAAATCCATCATTAACAGGGATAAACCCTGTTTCAGCAATGTGATTGTTTTGAACAATCACTAAGTGCTGCTTCTCTGTATATAGTTTTCCTATGCGTTTAAGAGCAAATGCTATATGTTTTAGTGCTAATACTATTATGGTATATAAGATCATATATATCTTATTATGATTAAAAGAACAAAAATTGATCCTTTTGGCTTTTCCCTCAAACATAGCAAATACCATTGTCAAATCGTTAAATATATTTTACAGCGTTAGGGCGTAGCCGTGCGTCAGCACATGAGCTTTAGCTCATAAGATAAATATCTTTTCAAAAGAATAAGAAAAAAACAGGTAAAGCGTTAATTAACAAAAGTTAAATTTGATCTTCACCAATCTTATATGGTATTAAATAATAAATAAGAAGGAAAATAAATGATGAACAACATTAAGATTATTACACTCTTTCATGCAAATGAAAAAATACCATTTATAACTTGTATAGTTAAAAATGTTGAAGAGAATGAACAAGGAATAAAACTCACTTTGGAATATGGTGATAATATCCATGTCAAAGATTATGACTATTTCTTCTTATCAGAATCAGCAAATGAGTGTGATCAGGAACGAATGATTAATACATACAGAAGATTGATTTCTGAACTGAGCCAAGTTAGCGAAGAAACAATAGAGTCCTTAGTTCCGAATATATCGAATAATATGAAAACCAATTTCCCGGCAAGCGGTGTGAGTGCTTTGGAAGATGATTGAAAAATCTGAATGGTAGCAACCATTCCATATGAAACAGCATATTAAAACATGCGTTGCATACAGGTTTTTGCAACACCATATCTGAAGATAGCTACGTTACCTGAGATCTAACAATCCCTGTCTACGTAATGGTCGACAGGGTATTACCTGTTCCGACCTATACCTTTCTATCTCCATCCATGTGCAAACAGCTACTGACATGGCTCTTCGTGCACATTACACCACTTATTGATCGATATAAAAGATCAATGAATTACATTTGATAGATTTTAACTATCAAATGAGCGTCAATTGATCGGTGTTTTAATTGTTTATATCGATCGATTATGTATTTATGATAGTTTAAATCTATCAAATGATTTGAATTCGATCGATACAAACGATATGACGAACAGAAAAATAAATTGAATCCTATCAATTGATTAATGCTTTTTTACAGCCCAGAGAGACCAACCTATGGGTAGGGCTGTCTTTGACATAAAGTTTCCACACATTGGGGATAGATATGAAATTACGGATAGTGATGCCACTGGTGCTGTCTGCTGCCGCACTAACAGGATGCCAGCAGCTCAACGATGGCGTGAATACAGTTAATGGAGCAATCAGCTCGTCGTTGTCTTCAGTAGGTAAAGCGCTGGGGGGAACCGCCACCACTCAAAACCTTGGTCCGGTATCGTCAGTATCTGGCCTTGGTGCTGTCTGCAAAGACTATGAAGAAAATGCAATGGCAGCAGAAAAGAAATGGACAGGCAAAAGGATTTCTATCACCAATGCCACTGTTCTTGAAGTTACGAAGGGCAGAAGTGCCAGCGATATGATGACGGGAATGCCCAAAACAACCCCTAACTATTACCTGCTCTTTAAAACAACCGATACCAGCTACTGCGGCGGGATGGTCTGGCTGGATTACTACTCTGGTATTGATGATGCCGTTCTTACTTACAAGAAAGGCCAGAAAGTCAGCGTCACCGGAACGGTAAACAATTTCGAAGTCCGTGGGTTCGCTACCGTCAACAACGCCGATATGCCAGTTCGTCTGGTTGTTCTGAGAAACGGCACAATCAATCATTAATTCTGGGATAACACTATGCGTAAATTTTTACTCGTGGCGGGTCTTGCTGCTCTTGTATCGGGATGCGGTGAAAAAGGCGATTTTGAGAAAGCGATCAACGGGAAAATATCACAATCAAAGCTGTGCTACTCCCTGCAGGACAACGACATTGTATTTAATAAAGGTTTTCCGATTAAGGTTAACCGTGGCTATCGTTCTGCCGGATACAGTGCCAGTGATGAAATCCTTCAAGGACTTGTTGAACAAGGGCTGCTCACTGTTTCACAACAGGTGAATGGCTTTAGCAGTGTCGATGTTCTGGAAATTACGGATAAAGGCCAAGAGGTTGAGTTTTGGGATCGTGAGAAAGGTGCCTGTATCGGTCATCGGGAAGTTACTGAGATAAAGGAATGGACCGAACCGGGAAACGGTAATCAGAAAGTTGTTCGCGTGTCTTATACATGGAAGTTGGCGGATGTTCCTTCATGGGTGGACAAAAAAGCGTTCTCCAGCGTCAAGGGTATGAATGAACCTGAAGAGAGCATGATTAACATTGTTAAAACCAGCAATGGCTGGAAAGCGCTCTAAGGGGTCTATCATGGAAAACAAAACTATCCAGTGTCCTTTTTGCTTGAAAGAGAGCCAGCGCGGTGTTCATGTCTGCACCGGCTGCATGGCGACTGTTTTATATGGGGCTTATCCGCAGTGGTATGCTTTCGTGGTTATATTGCTTACCTTTGGCCTGTCTATATTGATCGGAATGTCTGCGGGGATTGCTGGGGCTACTATCAGCCTACCAATAATTGCTATTGTGGCTTTTATAGCTGGTAAGGCGATCTTCTCTGATAATGTTGTGTTCAGGAGGAGGATGTAAAACCCCCTTACTGTAAGTGCAAAAAAACCATGTCTGCGGATGTAGATGTGGTTTTTTATTGCATAATAAATAATTTTATATTCCAAAATGATATATGTGATATGTTGCCTGTCAGGCAACACTTGGCTATTATCAAATCATGGACGAACGAACTCGTTTGTCTTTGCTCTTTAAAAACCTCTAGGATCGGTAAAGGACTGAGTGAAATTTTCAGTCAACCATTTCTCCAATACGAGACGTGGCCCATGTCCCTCTTCATTGTGATCGTAACTTTATGCGAAATGTATGTAGCAATCGTATATCTACGATACGGCATTGTTTAATGCTGAAATGGCGGGGTATCCAATCAGTTGTGTTGGATGGGTGTTGGCTGGCTTTGTCTACGGTGTGCAACACGATCCACAGGACATTTTGGCGGGGATGCAAGTTGCATCGTGTTGTTAAAATGAGAGGTTTTTATGAAAGATGTTTTAGACACTTTGCGCCGAGTGCGTGAGAAGAGCAAACACACTGTAGACAATAGCTCTTTGAAAGAACTGGATGATGCAATACAAGCCCTTGAAGAGAGAATCAGGGAAAATTCAAAAGGCTGGTCTGCCTTAGATTATCTTCCCTATGTTGCTAGGATCTTGGCTGTAGTTAAGTTTCTACACGGTGATTCTGATATTCATTGATTTCTACCTACTAAGGAGATTTGTTATGTATCCATCTTCATTTTTTGAACGAGCAGCCAGCCATGTCAATCCCATTATCTGAGGTACATTATGTTAGATATTGGTTCAACCATTAAACTATGCCGTGAAGCACGTAAACTCACACTACAAGAACTATCAGATAGAACGGATTTAACTAAATCTTATTTATCTCGTATAGAAAACAATCAAAGAGATCCTACTATTACAGCGTTAGAAAAAATATCATTAGCGCTACACATTCCACTAAATATCATTATCCTTCTTTCTGAAAGTGAAGAGGCAAATGATGAGTTTTCTGATATCAATAATATGCTCAAAAAAACTATAATGGATACGTTAGTTAATGCATAAAAATTGGAGTTATTCAAACAGGCCACTTGCTAATATAGAGTCTCTATTAAAAATGCTAGAAACAAACGAAGAGAGGCTCGCTTATGTTTTAAAAAACAAAAAGAAATTTTTCAAAACGGTACCAGTATTAAGAAAAGGAAAAAAAAGAACGACGTATAAAGTGGTTGGGGAGTTATTAAAAATACATGAGCTTATTAAACAGCGTGTTTTTTCGGGGATATCACTCCCGGAGTATATTACTGGAGGTAGGAAAGGAGTCAGCTATATAGATGATTGTATATCACATCGGAATAAGTCAATTATCATTCAAGAAGATATGAAGGATTTCTTTCCTTCTATAAAAGAAGATCTGATAGCTAAAGCATTTCAATATTACATGAACTTCTCTCCTGAAGTTTCTTCATTAATAGCCAATCTGTCAACACTTGAAGGCTCACTTGTTCAAGGAACTAAATTAAGTACTGACATTGCCAACTTGATATTTTTAGAAGAGGAGGCTCTTATCAGTGCAGAAGTCGGAAAAATAGGTGGAAACTACACGAGATATGTCGATGATATAACTATTAGTTTCGAATCAGAGATTAATAATGAAGATATTTCAAAAATAAAAACAATGATTTTGTCAATGGCGCTAAAAAGTGGGGTTAGATTAAATAGACAGAAATCAAAAGTTTTGAGGAATGGTCAGTCCAAAATTGTACATGGTGTAAAAGTAATCAAAGAGCTTAGGCCAACACAAAAAAGAAAAGATAATATAAGGATGTGTCTTTTCAATTTGAAGAAAAAAGTGATTGAAAAGGAAAGTGTTATGGATGTTCTTATTTTGTATTTTAAAATTAGAGGGTTAGCAAATACCTTAAAGCAGCAAGGTGATAAAAATCATGCTGAGTATATAGAACAAGCCAAACAGTTAGTTGCTGGTGTTGACAGAAAGGATGCAATAAAATCAATCAGGGAGATGAGAAAGGTTAAGGATATCAGGAAGTTAAGATCATTATATTCAAAGTTAAAACCATTAGGTAATTCATCTAAAAGTATATCTGCTATTTTGGATGTTGAATATAAAACCTGCAAATGTAAGCTAAATAGCTAACTGATCGATAAATTATGGGGGGTTACATTATTTATCAACACGATAACCGCATGGTCTCAATCGTGGTGAATTACAAATATGGCTCATTTCTCGTAATCTGCGGGTGAAGTATAGACCCAGTCCGCTTAATAAAAGATGTGGTTTTTTGTTACACGTTTATCATGTTCAATGCCAGTGGTATCGTGTTTCATTAACTGGAGTTTTTGTGGTGAATAAAAAATGAATAACAGACTTAATCAGCTATACATCAAAAACAATGATATTATTAATGAATATAGGAAAAAACATTCAGATAAAAATCTTCATGGACCACTTCTTTTAAATATCAGTAATTATTCATCTCAGAAGATAAAATTGATGGTTGTAGGGCAAGAGACGTTCGGCTGGAATAAATCTCTCTCAATAGTAGAACAGCGAACCACTTATCAAGATTTCAATTTTGGATCATCATACTACAGTAGTGCTTTTTGGAATGTAATTAGGAAAGTTGAAAGATCACTAAGTATTGAGCCATATGCTATTGCGTGGTCTAATCTTAATAGATTTGATGTTGATTGCGGCTCACCTGATCGTACAGAACTTGCACAAGATATTGCTTCGCTAGACTATCTAGTTAAAGAGGAAATTAGTATTCTTAAACCCGATGTATGTATATTTTTTACGAATCACAAGTATGATAAAAGACTGAGAGACTTATACCAAGATTTAGTTTTTGATAATATTCATGGATTGCCAAAGAAACACTTTACAAAATTAAATCACCCAGATCTTCCGAAGCATACACTTAGAGCGCCGCATCCTAGAACAATTAGAACGCAACGATGGGAAGATGATTTTATTATGGCTGTCTCACAATTTAAAAATAGTTGATTAGCAATATATTATTTTAATAATACATGCCAAGTAAAAAAGAAGATATGGTAATGACTCCGAAAAACCAGTACATACATAAGTAAAATATTCTTCTAACCTGAATGCAGGGGGATTTCTATGAAACGATCACGTTTTACTAACATTCAGATCATCACCATTCTCAAAGAGGCAGAGGCGGTACCCCGGTGCCTGAATTGTGCCGGGAGCATGGCATCAGAAGTACCTTTTTTTATAAATGGTGCTCAAAGTTTGGCGGGATGGACGCGGCACTGATGAGCAGCTCTGAAAGAGCTTGAAGAAGAGAACCGTCGGCTGAAAAAAATGTATGCCGATGAGCGTCTGAAGGCCGAAATTATTCAGGAAGCGATGGCAAAAAAGTGGTGAAGCCATCAGACCGGAAGCGGATGGAGCAGTATGCATCAGAACACCGGGAGATCTGTATCCGTCTGGCCTGTTAGCTCTTTGTTGTCAGCGAATGTTGCTACCGCTGCAGGCGCTTACTGAGTCAGACGTCGTTCGCCACGGGGTACTGGTGCTATGATCGGCATCGCTCAGTCCGGTTGGTGATTTTGGTTGGTTTGGCGATTGATCAGATCGCACAATTCGGGCTGAGTTCCCTTTAAGTGATCTATTATTCCGCGCAGCTATTTAGCGAAAGACGTGCAGTATGGTAAATTGGACTGTCTATTTTTCATTCCCTGAGAGTGTGAGACGAGGTTGATAGTGAAGTATATAGGCATTACAGACCATGCAAGGCTTAGAGTCAAACAACGTACAGTACTTTCTACAGATGATGTAATGTCATTACTTTATAGCAGTTCCTATGTGAATTTGGGTTCTAAGCCGGGAATTCAAAAAGCGCATTTGTTGATATACAGTAATATCGAAAATGCTTGGTTTGTTGTAGTTCGGGATGTTTTGAATGGTGATGTGATTACGTTTTTGACAGAGGATTATCACGTTAATCTATTCGGAAAAATAAGTGATGTCGATAAAAAGGAAGCATATGAAAAAGCAACAAGACATTCATCTCAAAGTAATGGGGGAGAGTCGAAAAATATAAATATCTCTTTGAGTTTTGTCGATTGCTATGGGGCAGTAAAAACAAAAAAAATAAAATCCTTTCCTTATGATGGAAAAAATATATCAAAGGATGCTTTTTTGTTGTCTAAGGATTTTAAAACGTTAGTTAAACAAGTTAAGAGTGGTGTTGAAAGTGGGGAGGTTGGAGACGTCTTTATCGGTACTAATTATGAACCAGTATACTTGAAGGTCGCATATAGTAAGAGTGACTATGTTATTATTGATATTTGATGTTCACTCTTACTTTTATGTTAGCGATTCTTCAGCTCATTACATGTACTACATGGTGTAAATCCTATGGCATCAAGTATATCACTTGAATATGCATGGTTTGTTATCTTATTTATTTTTGTTATTTTTTGGAAGATTTCTGCTTTTACAGTTTCTTTTAAAAGATGCCAATCGCAGATTGTTTTATGTTCGTCTGGTCCCATTTTTCCCTCGTTAAGAAGTTTGTCTCGCAGATGTGACGCAGCACCGAATTTCTGTACTATCCTTTTGTTATTCTGATAAAAAACGAGAGCGTTTGAGATGCTTTTTGCACACGGTTCTTGGTCTGACTCAAGAATGCTGAGCATATCTTGAGTGTTCGCCTTCCCACTGTTTCTGTGATGCATTTTACCTATGGAATTAATGTTTGTACCAAATTTAATGTTGGCGCTAAAATAAAACACATCTGGATTGGTGGTAAATGTTGTGATATTTTCAATGAAAAACTTTCTGTACTCTTCTATTGATTTTTCAGGTATTTCATCTGGGATTGTGAAGTTTTGATAGTCCGATGTTATTTTGGGACAGTTATCGTAGTAATGATATGTCTTATGACGACTTATAAAAACGACCCTTTCTCTCATTGCTGCATTGGTAATTAGTTTTCTTTTTTTTGTTTTTATGGTTTCAGGTGTTTCATTATTTAGAATTTCATTAATTGCAATCATATTTCCAAGCGAAGATATTTCTGATTTTGTAAGGATTGCTGCTTTTGAATATCCATGTATGATCTTCTCAATGGCGCTACATGCTTTTGATGTAATGTCATAATCTATTTCTAAAACACCTGAAATTGAGTAAAGAGTACTTTTTGTCACAAATACATTCATTGCATTTACCCTTGTTCACTGCGAAGGAATGCCTCTATTTATCATAAAAACTATCAACTATTAAAGTATTTTTAGTTCTATAAACCATTGTATGGGCGTTTCCCTTGAGACCGTAGGCGAAAGCGCGATGTGGAGTGGTAAGTTTAATGATGATAAAAACTACGATAAGGGTGAAACTTTGTTAGAAGAGGATGTGGCAGGGATGGTGTAAGATTCACACTGTGACCTATCTGGATCATGCATGGTATGGTTTGGGATACAAATGCTTTTATATTAAACTGCTTTAAAATCAATTATATAGAGCCATCTTTCCTTAGTGTGAAAACTGTATAAATAATTGACAAAAAGAGATTTTTGGCTTAAATTTGTTCAAGAGTTATAGGAGGTTATTATGCTGAGTTTAAAGGCCAAAGAACATCAAATGCTGCTCAAGCGTGGTGCGCATATTGACGAGTCGGATCTGATCAAAGCACCTGTTTGTAATGGCACAAGAGAAGAGCGTTTACAGTCTCTTTTAGAGTGGCAACGTCATGTTGCAAAAACAGTTCTTGGTGAAGATCAAGAGGATATCCCTCATCTTCTTTATAAATAATGGATTATGCGCTAATTAAATATGCCTGCTATCGTTTATTATCATCCAGAGTTTATTAGTGGTAGTTATCGAGGAGAGAAATTTTGTGATTTCTCTCTTTTGACTAATGATTTTACTTCGAATTGTGAAGCTGTCCTTTTATCACTATTTGTCCTTGATGTTGAAGATGGAAAACTTCTTAGAGGGAAAAATAAGCCATCTTGGACTGATACTAATGGTGATGAAATATCAATCCTTGTAGGATATAAATCAGGCCGTCATTGGCATTATCATATTGGACCATATAATCCTAACTCAACATATACTCAAGCCAAGATCCGTGATTTAAATATGTCAGGGGCAACATCCGCAGCAGTTATTCATTACAGATGGTATGATCCTACAACTAAGAAAAAGTTAATAATATTATCTTTTGGTCCGGGACACCGTAAATTTCCCAAAACCAGAGACTTGCCTAATCATTTAAATTCTAGAGGTGGACTTATCAGCTTTGCTAAACTTATCAAAGCTATCACGGATAAATGATATTATAGTTTCTTTCTGTTATAGCTCTACGAATCTGAATCTCTACCTCGTGATCTCGGTGGTCTAAACTTTGGATAGCTATTCTTTCTCACCTGTTCAGGTGGTATGGATGGAGTGAGATCCATAATGTGATCATGTTCTGGCTGATCCTGCTTAAGACGACTTGGAAAACGCCTAATTTCATCAGATGTTGGTTTGTAGTCATCCTTGTTAAATCTGGCACGTCTTTCATGCTCAGCGCGTGGGACGTAGATGCCTTGAACTTCATCAAAGACATAGTTTTCAGAAATACGCTTATCGTGTTCCGCATCGACTGAAACAGGGGCTGGCTTCTTCTTGGCCCAGATGAATTTCTCTCTTATATAATCTGCTACCAGTAAGGTGAAGCGCTTGAAGATCCCATCCTGACGGGGTTTAACCTGCTTTCTCTTACTTTTAACAGGAGCGCGTTTAAGTGCTCTTGCCGTTGAAGTGGATGGGGTTTTCAGTGTAGTGCGTGTATGAGGCGCAGGAGCAACCAGTACAGGTTTCTGCGAAGCTCTACCTGTGTTATCCGGGATAACAATTTCCTCCGGTTCAGCCAGTGCATGAACCCTAAAGCTGGCAACATCAACCACGATGTCTAATGGTAGATCTTTAAAGGTAAAGTAGGCTTCGTCAGCTTCTTTTTTCAGCTCATCACGTATCGCTTGCTCTGCAGCACGTTGTTCCTGAGCGGCAACAGTGCCCCAGCGGTCACGAGGAATATGAAGTATTGGATCGCGGTTTGTTTCAATAGCTTTAGCCAGCCAGATTGCTTTCTCTTCGTTTGTAGCAGCAGCCGTAGCCTGTTCAAGGGCTTCCTCATACTGAACCCTGATAGAACGGTGATCAATGCGTTCATCGTGACCATACAGCTCAAGGAAGCCATTACAGATTTCCTGCCAGCCCTTACGCCAGCTATCAAGCATTTCAGGCTTATCCCACTCACGGACTTTTTTACCAAAGCCGGTAGAAAGAACCTCACGGGTTGTTCCCATGATATGGATATGCGGGTTATGACCATTGATATCGTGGATAACAACATCAGCAATGATGCCTTGCTGGGTAAAGTGCTCAAGAACAAAAGCTGTAGTCAGTTCAATGTTCTGCTCTGGTGTCAGCTCAGCGGGGAGGGCAATTTTAAACTCTTTGGCAAGACGGGCATCTTTTCTCTTCTCTAAGGCTTCAACAGCATTCCAGAGTGTTTCACTGTCAACAATCAGGTCAGGAGGGGTATGTTCAGGTGCAAAAATCTGCGCAAAGGCAAGGTCCTTTTTATGTGCAGTTTTGCGACCGCAAATTTCACCTGTTCTGTTATCGAAGAAAACTTTACGATGACGATATGCAGCAGAGTTAACTGAAGACTGACCTTCGCCTCTGCTGATGTTCTCCATTTTAAAACTGTATATCGCCATCCAAGTATTCCTCAATGCCAAATGCTGCTTTTCGTTTTACGTAAGGAAAACGCCGGGGTTGACGTTGACCTTGATTTTGTTTCCGAAGGAAACGGTTTTAGCCTGCGGCAGGCAACCGTCGGTAGACCCCACGGCATTAGAGCGAAGCGATAATGCGTAAGTGGGCATTGCTTTATTTTTTATCGCCATAAATGGCTCAAAAATAACGGCAATGTATAAGGCTTGCCTTTATTAATTAATACTAAATATATGAACATCTGTAAAACAAATCGCCGAATTAAGCGGCGCTATCTGTATGGGCGGGCGAAGTATTCCGCGATATTACCCTGATTGGGTTTTGATGGCGTCCGTAGGACAAAAAGAGTGTTAATTTATCCCGCCGTAAGGCGGGAAAACACTAAAATATAAAAAACAGTTAAAAATAAGGATGGCTTCCCTGTTATATAATGAACAGGTGAAGATCAAAAACTAGGGTGGAAAACCGAAAGGTGAAGTGAAAATCACTAAAAAACAAAAATAAGTAACGCGGAGAGTATTAGATATTTTAGTTAGTAATTGCTATCACTTGTGTTGCATAAATTACAAAGTGCGCGATTTAGGTTTTTGTTGACTGGAAATCGTAAGGATATGGCCTAAGCTCAGTGTGCATCACTCCTTAAATAATTTGATAAAATTGGAATGATGAGCATCTTATTAATTACATACAGCAACTATAAGGAGGTTGAAATGTCAGACCATCGAGTGTTATGCATCAATAAAAGCAACCGTCAGAGTGCCCATGAGAGGATAACTCATATTGGTGGCAAGAACGATAATGGCACAAGCTGGAGGCTCACGCAGCAAGAGGCTATAAGCGGAATCGAATCTGGGAAATGGAGATTTTATGTTAATGCAGGAGGGCATTCAGTGTGGGTGATTGTTGCTGTTAGTGCTTCTGGTAACAAATACTTGAAAACTCAAAATGATGGTGAACAGCCTAATAATCTTTTGAGTCTTCCTGAGTGCGCATAAGTGTTAAAAAAAGGGCCTTTTGGCCCTTTCTTACTATTCCATTATCACTTCTGAGAATAATCAGCAATAGAGATGTTTTCAAATTTCATTAAAACACTTGGAGATATGTGATCAAATTTTATCATTATACTATTGATTAATTTATTAATTATGCTAATTGGTGTTAAGGAAATAAATACAAGGAGGTTTAATGTATAAAAATAACGATGAAGCCATCGATCTTGAAGCAAAACGATTACTTGATAACGGAATCTATACCGATCTAAAACAAGCGTATAGTGAAGCAGAAAAGATAATAACAGAAGTACGAGTTGAATTTAAAAAGAAGCAGGAAAGGAAACATTTCCGATCTCGGATAAAATCAATAAAACGAGCACTTTCAGATGATGAGTTCAGAAGTAATATTCCTTACAATCATAGGCATCAGTGGAGAAAAGAATGAATGATGATAAAATAAAAAACACCTATCTAACTGGCAATGTTTTTCAGAATGATAGAAACAGGCCGGAAATTAAGAAAACACTTGAGCAGAAAATTGCTGGAGCGCAAAATAAATTAAATTACCTTAAAGCAAAAGAAAAAAGAGACAGCAAAAAAGAAAATACGCGACAAAAAATAATTCTTGGTGCAGAAGTTGCCAAGGTTTTAAACTGTGATATAAGTGAGGTAGATAAACAATTACTCTTTGGTTTGCTGTTAGAAGTTCCATCTTTACATACGCACGATATCGAACGGTATAAAGTAAATGGACAAATCTACATTGAAAGAGTTCTCAAGAAGTTCAGGCCATAAAGTCATTTCACGTCCGAACAGCTCTCCTGCTTAAAACTTGTTTTAGGCTGGGGAGCTGTTGAGCAAGCCCCAGAGGGCGCGGTAGGTTATTTTAGTATATTTATTTACATTGTTTTAATGTGTGCAAATGAAAATTGATAATGGGAAATTAATTTTTTAATATTTAAACTGGAGGCTATATGAATGATGGTAATGAAAAGAGAGTGATGGTATTAATGAGGAGAGAACAGATTAAGCTTTTGGAATGTTTTTTTAATAAAATGCTTAAAGATGGAATAGACCCAAGGTTTATAGGGAGGAGAATTTCAGATATATATACAGAGAACAAAAATAGTAAAACACGAAAGATATTGTGTAACGTCTTTTCCAGAATGAATCCTGAAGAACTTAAATATTTAATATACTATCTAAGATATAGACACCATGAAAAGCATGTACTTTTTTACAGTAATGAAAGATCATCGATTGCAAAATTAATACTTGAGCAAGTAGATGAGGCTGGAGGTGATTTTGTTATGTACCGTAATACGCTAAGAGATTCGTTTACTGATATAACAGCTCCATTTGAGGTATACAGTAAGGACTTTCGCCCTTACTGATTAATTTCAAGATTTAGAAAAAGAATTCTTGCGTGATCTCTTTTTTTCTATTTTATTAATTTCATTTTTTTCATTTTGTATAGCAACTTTATCGAGGGCAATTATTTCTTCTTCAGCATCACAAAGGCGTGTATAACGCTCTGGAAGCATCTTTTCATCTAATAGATCGTAGATAGCCCATTCTATCGGCTTGATTAGTTCAGAATCTTCTATTTTTTCGTATTTTACAACAATAGCTATATAACGAGACATAATGAAACCTCATAAAAATTTAATTTTCATTTTGATGATACACCCCAGCTAACAGGGTGTACCATACATTACATAGCAAAGTCTTCCAGAACCTTACCGCTTTCCAGTGCAGCTGCAATCACTTTTGGTGTTCGCCCCTGACCTGTCCACGTTTTCTCATCGCCATTTTCGTCGATGTATTTGTACTTTGCAGGACGAGGAGCACGGACAGCAGCAGGACGTGATGATTTAACATTACCCAGCAGCTCAGACGGGTCAATGCCATCTTCAAGCAGTTGCGCACGCAGGGCTTCGATTTTGCCCTGACGTTCAGCATTTTGTTGCTTTGCGATTGTTTCCTCTTGGCGTCTGTCTTCGACAATAGAAGTTAATTTCTCCAGCATCTCTTCAAGTGTAGCCAGATCTGTTTCTCGTGCCTGAGCGCGAAGGGTACGGATGTTATTAAGTGTTTTAATAGCGTCAGTCATTACCTTTTATCCTGAATGTTTAAGATCATAAGCAGGATAACATACAAAAGACGATAATGGATAAAATTACGCCTCCTAATTTTTATTGTTAACGGTTTTTTATGGATTACATCTTAACCAACCTTGACCTCTTTTTTATTTTTGTTAATTGATACGTACGTGAAATAAAAAAGGACGATGAAAATGAAAAAACAAAATAAAAAAGGGTTCTCTTTGCTGGAACTTGTTTTGGTGCTGGGTGTGGGTAGTATGATGGCGTTTATGCGCTTTCAGGATATGAAGAATGAGCAAGACACGGTGATTGCTAAGGCTGTTGGACAACAAATGAAACAGATGGGGGAGGCGGTCAATGGTTATATCAATATCCGCTATGACAAGCTTTCTACGCTGACGGCGAGCAGCAGCCAGTCAAGTGATCCGGGTCCAAGAACGTGTGATAGTTCTGGTTGTGAAATCACTTACCAGACACTTATTAATGAAGGATTATTGCCAGTATCATATACCGGGGTAAATGCCCAAAAATCATCTTATAAGATACTGCTAAAACGTACAGGAACCACACCTAACTATGTTATCAATGGCCTTATAACAACGACTTTACCTTGGAGTGAAGGCGGCAAATTTCGCTACGATTTATTAGGTAAGGCTATGCAGGAAGCCGGTATTGATAGTGGAATGACACAATCAGCAACTGTGGCATCAGGGCTGCAAGGTGCATGGAAAGAAACATCAACAGATTACAGTAATATCACCAGTGCAGGTCTTATGGCATATCGTATCGGATATGATTCCGCTATGTATTCAGTTTACCTGCGTCGTGATGGAACTTTACCTATGACAGGTGATCTGAATATGGGAGGTAATAATATTAATAATATAAAAGACATATATGTATCAGGAACCGGCAATTTCGACAATAACTTGAATGTCTCTAAAGATTTAACAGTTGGTGGTGTAATAAACTCAGGTAAAGGTATTATTTCCAATAGCTATATTTATGCCAAAGGAGATTTTTCTACAGATGGTATTGCGTATGTAAAAAAATCTGTAAATGCAGGAGAAAACATGTATGCGGTTGGAAATATAGGGGTTGCAGCTGATAGCAATAAAAAGATGGCTGCTGCTTTGAATGCGGATGGCACAGTATACGCAAAAAAAGCTTTTGTAACCGATGGAGACATATATGCTAATTCAGGAACTGTTAATACATCATATGTATGGGCTTCTGGAAATATTAATTCTAATTACATTCATTCAAACGGGAGTATTAATGCTGATGGAAGGGTAAATGCAGGTGAGTTTGTTTATATAAACGGACAAGCATCCGCTGGCAGTGGTTGCTCACCTAATGGTTTACAAGGGAGAGATGCTGAAGGTTCGGCATTAAGTTGTGTTAATGGGTTATGGGCAAAATTTAAATTTAATGAAAAGATATACAGTGTTGTGTTTGAATCTTCCAGCAATGGAGTTGGTGATGTTTATAAATCATTAAATCTTGGACAACACCTCCTTTGTGTTTTTTCAGGAGATCAATCTACTGATATGGCAACTAAACACTCTATTGTTTATCGTTCAGGCGACATATGGATGTTAGAAATGAGGGTTACAAGTTGGAAAGCAGGTGTTGTTACATGGGCAAGATCGTCTTGTTTTGATTAAGGGGTTAGAGCTATAACTATATGGTAATAAATTTATATTGTGTCTGGTGTATAATTTTCTTTGAAACTTCGTGATATGTTTTTATACTTGCCAGCAATGATTCTCATTTTATTTATACGATTCAGGTGATCTTTTCTATAAGATCTTGTTTGGTGCCTGTTTTATGCTAATGTTAACGCCACTATTAATTTTCTTATTTTATTTTGTTCTGTGAGGGAATTATGAGAATGATAATTATTTCATTATTTGTGTTGTTTTTTACAACAGGCGTTTTTGCCAAGGGGGGTGGGTATCACTCATCTTTGGGAGGTGGATACAAAGCATCTAAAACGTATGGCTACGGGACAGGGAGTAGCCTGAATCACGATAAGGTCAGCGGTTATACCACGACAAAAGGTAAATATGTCCCTCCTTATACAAGAACTTCTAAAGACTCGACTCAGTATAATAACTTCGAAACGAAAGGGAACTATAATCCTTATACCCACAAATATGGGACAAAAACTGCTACCCATTGATAGTAAAATTGTAGGTAGGGTAAAAATCATAGCCATGGATTGATGATTTTTGGTTTTAATTTTGCTAGGTATAGGGAGGAAAGGTTTTAACGTTTCTTCCTATGCTGCAGATTACCTTTAAGGTACTCTGTTACTTTGGCATAGTTCATAATGGTTTCTATATATCTGCAAGGACAGGGAGTGTCTCTGGTCTTTTATTCTAGTTGACTATATGTCTTTTCATAATGTTCGAAAAGATAGCATCAAATATTGATATAGATAAGGCGTGAGGGACTTAGTTTAATCCTCAGGCTTTTTATGGAGGATTAAATTTATTCGTAGCTGGTGGCTATAGATAATATTTTTCAAAAACAGGTAAATATACTTGGCAATAGATATTTAATATTATATCTAACAAGTATTTCTTGAGAATATTCTGTTTGATTGTTCCATATATGGGGAGCTGTTTACAGCCCAATGGGCTGATTGAGTTACCCCAATGTGGGGATATGCATTCTCTCCAATGGAGAGTTATCTTTATGGAAAATGAAAGGGCCTTACGGCCCTTTTCTTGCTACTGTAAAACCATATTTCATCTAAATGCGAGTCATCTTAATTTCAGTTTCAAATTTTATTTTCTTATTATTTTTTTAGATAATTCGCTAATTGAAATCATTGGCGTTGTTTTATGTATAATTCTATGGCAATTAGAACAGACTATTGCAAGATCTGATGACTTGGTGATAATTACTCCATCTGATTTATGTAATGGTATTAAGTGATGTACTTCGCAAAAACCATATCCATCCTCACCATAAAATTCGAAAAAATCGAAGCTGCATACTTCACATTTCAAATGACCTTTTTCTTTTAGTGTAATTCGTTTTTTTTCTTTAACAATTTTTGAGTTTCTTTCTCTTTGTATATGTGCTCTAAATCTCGGGTTGCCTTCAGCACCCATCGCTTCTTGGTCTATATCTGGTATGTGAAGGTTTTCGTCAAAATTAGCAATCAGATTTTTAACTTTGGTGACATGTTCATCACTTTCTGGAGTATTTGCATACCAAACATTACTTTGTCCAATTCCTCCTTTGACTGCTCTGGGGATCATTAAGCTTCTATTATCAGATGGTAATAAAAAAGCATCCTTCCACAACGCTTTTATTCTAAAAGTAGTTATGCCATTCTTTCGATGTGTTGATGAAGGATATATTAGCTCTTGTGGCTCGCGGAATATTGTCGCATTCTTATACCAACCAACAACAGCAGTACCGCCAGACTCAGGGCCAGCAAGCCAAACAACAGTTATACCATCAATTTTTTCGTCCTTCCTGTTAGCACCTAACTTTTCTATTTTTATCTGCCCTGTTGGTTGTACATATCCATATACATACCCATCAGAATTCGTAAAATTACAAACTTCATGGCCTGTGGCTGTTTTATTGTAGGACCCACCTCGGTTGATTGAATCCCCATCAATTCCATCATATTTATCCATCCACCCAATATTGCAAAATAAAATATTCATTATTTTTCTCCATATTTATTTAGAACTAAATAAAGTAACGAGAATGTATATAAAAAGAATTTTTCAGATCGACCTGAATAGGATTGTATCTATAGAAGTCCATTACAACTTCAGGATCTGGATGATTCCATGATTTAGATTTCCCAGATCTGTCTCTTTTAGATCTTTCGGGATTAGAACTAAATACACTAAAAAAGGGGCATATTTCATTTGCAATACCGTGAAACCAGTTGTTTTTTGAGCCATGATGCATTATTTGAAAGGATAATATATTATTAATTCTTTTTTCTGTAATTGATTTTTTAAGTGCTTGGAATCTGTGCTGAGTATTTAAGTATCCATCACCAGTAAATAGAAACCCTGATTTTTGGTTTGATGAGTGCAGGTAAACTATATCGTGATTTTTCACGCTTGCCGATGAGTACGAATGGGTATATATCTCTTCGATACTACGTTCTATATCTGTTGGCCCAGCATACATAAACAAGGAGATCATATTTCTTTCTTCTTTGTTTTTGTATTTCTCTTCATACTTTTCTTTTATTTTATTTATTGTTTTTTTGTCTTTGTTTATTTCTGTACATAATTTTTTTATATCGTCTATTGCTGCTTTATCGAGGTGTCCTTTCATGGCCTCGTCGTTATAAAATACAAACTCCCAACTGATAACATTTTTTTCAATAAAAACACCGCCATTCTTACTTAATTTAACATTAGATGAGTTAAATAAATCACTTTCGTTTTCATGAGGTGGGATGTATTGTGACTCATTGGCGGGTGAGATATTTTCTTCGTCAGAGTTGAACAGTTGTGAATCTATGTACTCTATCTGAATTTCTTTATTTTCTGATATTTTATTAATGTATGTGGTAGGATTTATATAAAAATCAATATACTTTCCAGTAATACCTACTTTTTGCTCTAATCCTAATAGAATCCTTTTCCAAAGTGGGATGTATGGAAGTATTACTTTATTTACTTTAAATTTTTTCAGTAATAACTCACATCCATTTATATGATCTTTGTCAAAATGAGAAATAACCAGCATATCTATAACGATAGGTTCATTTCTTTGTCTAAATAGATTTTTAATTTTCCTCTCTAATATTAGTTTACCTGATTTTGAACTTGATCCACAATCATAAACCCATTTGAAAGACCTTTCATTTGAAGTTATTTCTCCAGAAATGAATAGTCCTTGGCCTACTCCATGATATTTTACTTCCGAAAATAGTAATGTCATTTTATTTTTATTCCATCATGAACAATTTGGTTGAATATTTAAATTATGCTAACACTGGGTCTAAATTAATCAAGTCATACTTGGCTGTAACTCTACCCGTTCTGCGCAAACTTAAAACGGCCTGACCTTGCCTGCCCGGTTCTCATCCAAAAAATCAGCCCACCACTGAAGCATCAGGCGGCGCTGGTCAAGATGCTTGGCCTTGTGAGTGTAAGCACGGACACTATTGCTTTCTTTATGGCTCATCTGACGCTCTACAGCGTCTTCTGACCATAACCCAGACTGAATCAGGGCGATGGGGCCAGTATGTGGAAACCATGACCACAGATGCCCTGTGTGGTGCTTTCAAACAGAACAGTTAAACGTTGGCAAAGCAATACCCCGACCAGTCATCCATCAACGCAACCCGTTTAGGCCATAACGTCCCACGCTGGTAAGCCGCCTCTGCTTTGTCAGCCAGTTGATGTGCCAGAGCATGTTCAATAACTTCACGCTGATGCGATGTTGTTTCGCCAGCCCAATCACGGAAAGTTGATCTGAATCCATGCTGCGTTAAGTCGGTATATCCCATGCGCTTTAGCACTGCCAGTAATGCAGTGTCAGATAGTTGTCCTTTACGTTGGGCAGGGAACACAAAATTATTGTCCTTAAAGCGTGGTAATTCCTTTAGCAGCGCAATGGCAGCATCAGATAGAGGAACACGATGCTCTTTTGCTGCTTTCATTCGGCTGGCGGGTATGGTCCATGTTTTCCCCGCAAGATCGATTTCATTCCACTCTGCACCGCGTATTTCACCAGAGCGAGCGATTGTGAGAATGGCAAATTCAAGAGCGCGGGCAGAAATACCCTGACGTTGACGAAGTTCGCCCATAAATGTCCCAATATCACCATAGGGAAGGGCGGCATGATGTTTTTGGTTTTGAACTTTGCTGGGTAAGGGGAGAAGGGGTTTTAACATTCCTTTCCATGCTGCAGGGTTATCCCCTTCAAAATATTCTTTTGCTTTGGCATAGTCGAGAACGGCTTCAATACGCCCGCGAAGGCGGCTTGCTGTTTCATTCTTTATCAGCCAAATGGGTTCAAGGATGGCTAAAAGATCGGTTTTTGTTATTTCATTTACTGCTTTCTGACCAATAAACGGATAGGCGTATGTTTCTAAGGTAGCTCGCCACTGAGCGACATGTTTCTTGTTCTTCAACTCGCTGGCTTTGATTGCCAATACGTCCTCACAGCATTGAGCAAACGACCGTTGTTTACGGGCTAATTCTACTTGTTGGGTAGTGCGCTCATGTTTTTCTTGTAGCGGGTTAATTCCATTCCTGATTTGCTTGCGGAGTTCACGAGCCTTTTCACGGGCCTCTGCCAAGGAGACTTCGGGGTAGGGGCCAAGACCCAAGTTCAAGCGTTTTGGAACGGTCTTACCTCTGGCATTAACTCTGACTCCCATAGCCACGCAAAGAATCCATGATCGGGACTGGCCTCTGTTTCGGAGATATAGGCCGTCAACACCACCCACAGCAAAAGAGCCTTCTGTTTTTAATCTTGATACGGCAAGCCCTGAGAGTTCTTTGGCCTTCTTCGGCATATCGATAATCCTGTCATACAACCCGCCATGCATACGGTACTGCATAAAATCGCTGATTGCGTCGGAAATAGCAATACATTATCGAACAATAATTAAATGACAATATATTGTTTTATATATAAAAAATAGACTTCTTCGGACGTAGCTGAACACTAAAAAAATGGACCCTCTCTCCGCCACTTTATCAATGACTTATCTCCTGACTTCCCGCCTTGCTTTTCCTAAACAGAACAATCGTAGAATATTCTTGAAGGGTTAGATCGTCACTGTTTTCTGTTCGATACTGTGACATTCAGCACTTGATTCGCTATGGAGCTGACAGGAAGGTTTCGAGCGAAAATCTACAGTTATTCAGTCGTTTTCTTATCGGTCACCATTATTCTTTTAGACATTGATCCTATGAAACTGCCGCAAAGTTGCTGGCGGGAACTGAAGTTGCGTAGAGAAGGGGTCAATAATTGAGTCAAAAAAGGAACGCGGCCGTCAGATTAAAGCCGCGGGACAAAGTCCATAATTTCCAAGAGTTGTTGAATTTCCCAGCTTTTTTGAAAGCCTTTGTATCATACTAACAAGTAAAAAAGGTTTAAACACCAAAATTAACCTATATTTCTGGTTAGCTTTACCATGACAGATGACTTGCTCCTGGAAACATTTGTGCTGCCAGTCTGTATGGCTGAGTTGTGTATTTATTGTTCGCCTTTTTCGCATTTTTTTTCTACAGACATAATAAAAAAGACACGACTCAAGTATGAGCGTGTCTGAGTTTGTCTTACTTATTTGTCTTGGCAAATTATTGTTGTTACTACCAGGCACTGTTCTGTTAAATAACTGAAGTCAGCGCAAAAAAATCAATGAGACATCATCTCCTCGACCACTTCTTCGCTACTCAACTGATAGGGATAATACGTTGGCCAGTTTTCCATTTCATTCAATAAAGACTGTTGGGAATCATTACCCATAAAAATGTGAAAATGAGATGATTTTCGTGGTGCAATTATATGATCGCTAAATTGTATATATTTAGGGGCTTTGCTTTCAGGATCTTTACATTCGAATAAGTAACGAACGCCTTTCTTGCCTGATTTATAGGTGAGTATTTTGTATCCATCGTAATCATATTTACAGGATGTTGTTTCATTATTTCTATGGAATTCGACAATGCCGTCCTCAATGCCAATCATCTCGATGTCTGTCACATAACCTTTGCGATAATAATCTTTAATTTCAGCAAATGTTTTGGTTTTATCTGCATCCGCTTTCTTCTGAAAGACGGGGTCAAGTTTGCCACTTTGCAGTAAAGGATAAACGGATTGCCAGACTCCATCCCAGTCACTGAGCGTTCGGTTTTGTACATTGGCATCATCAAAAACACCATTAGCAGCTTTTTGTTCGACCTCTGTTAAGGGTTTGCCGTGTGAGTGATGACCATGCGAAAAGGCAGGAGCGCTAACAATAAAGACACCTAAAGCAACAGCCAGTTTATGAAGACGAATCGCCAAAACAGTTTCCTCCAGAGTTAATGTATATGATGTGTAATGTTATATTGTAACATATAACAAAATGCAACAACTCTTAGGAGACAAGAGAATAGTTCTCTCAGGTGTGCTTATCTATCTTATTGAAATAAAATAAATTATGTCGATGATTTGAGGTTGATGACAAACGAAACATAACTTGATGTGATCTGCGTAGGCCGGATAGGGCGCTCGCGCCGCATCCGGCAGGGATAACGCGTACTTTGTCGGCAATATGAAGTTATACAGATAATTTGTTGTGAACCTGCTTGCGTAAACGGTTAAAAAGGGAAAGCAACTTCTTATACCGTAAGGCTAAAAGCAGTACCGCCAGCCCAGCGTAGATGAGTGGCTGCGGTGAAATAATCTTCACTGACCACAAATAATGTATTGGGGCCAGGATCGCGACAAGATAGACGAAGTTATGCAACTGTTGCCAGTGTTTACCGAGTTTTCGCTGCATCGCCTGGGTTGAAGTGAACGCTAACGCAAGCAAAATTACCCAGCTGATAATACCTAACGTTAAATAAGGCCGGGTAATTAACTCCTTACCTAATAACGCCAGATTATTCACGCCCAGCTCCAGCAATGCGTAACTGGTTAAATGCAGTGTCGCCCAGGCAAAGCACCATAAGCCTAACAGGCGGCGAGTGCGTATCAATAACGGCTGTTTTGCGTAGCGTGCCAGAGGTGTGATTAACAAGGTCGCCAGCAAAAATTTCAGTGCAGTGCGACCAGTAAAATGCTGAATATCTTTCACCGGATCGGCACCCAATCCACCGTGATTAATCGCCCAGACCAGCCAGAGAAACGGCAACAATCCGGCAAGATGCAGGCAAACTTTCAGCCATGTCACCTGTTTTGCTGTCAGACGCATTTAGAAATTCTCCCGCAAATCCAGGCCACGATACAGCGATGCCACCTGCTCGGCGTAACCATTAAACAGTAGCGTTGGCTGGCGCTGTACATCGAGGATGCCGCCTGAACCAATAAATCGTTCGGTAGCCTGTGACCAGCGCGGGTGATCAACATGCGGATTAACGTTGGCGTAAAAACCGTATTCGTCAGGCGCTGCCAGATTCCAGGTGGTTGGCGGACGCTCGCGGGTCAGCTTAATACTGACTATCGATTTAATCCCTTTAAAGCCATATTTCCACGGCACAATCAGTCGCACCGGCGCGCCATTTTGTGGCGGTAACGCCTTGCCATAAACACCCACGGTCATCAGTGTGAGCGGATGCATTGCTTCGTCGAGACGCAATCCTTCGACATAAGGATATTTCAGCCCGCCACCGATAAAGCGGTCCTGCTGGCCTGGCATTTGTTCCGGTGCATAAATTGTTTCGAAAGCGACATACTTCGCATTGCTGGTGGGTTCGGCAAGCGCCAGCAATTTGTGCAGCGGAAAACCAATCCACGGCACCACCATCGACCATGCTTCCACGCAGCGCATACGATAAATACGCTCTTCCAGCGGAAAGCGACGGGTTAAATCATCGTGATCGAGGGTCAATGGTTTTGCCACTTCGCCGCTGATTTTCAGTGTCCATGGATCGGTTTTCAGGCTACCAGCATTAGCGGCGGGATCGGCTTTATCCAGCCCGAATTCATAGAAGTTGTTATAACCGGAGACTTTATCTGCTGGCGTCAGTGGCAGGTCATTTTGCCAGGCGGCAGGCTTGCTGAACTCCAACGGTTTTCCGGCGGGGGCGGGTGGGCGATCATTCCCTTTAAACCAGCTAAGCAGATCGGCATGCGCAGCGTGAGGCAAAGAAAGTGCAGCCGCGCTGATGCCCAGTGCTTTTAACACCTGCCGACGCGTCATAAAGAATACCGACTCGGCCGTAACATCTGATTCTTTTAAAAATTGATTCTTTTTCATAAGCCATCACACTTTTTTGTCTTTAGCCAGCAAGAGCCGTTTACTGTTAATCTGTCAGGGAGTGTCCTCCCTAACAGTAGCAGAGATCTGCTTTTACATATTTATGCATTAACTGCCACGATAGGTTGAATACCCATATTGGCTAAGTAATAAAGGCACATGATAATGCTCGTTCACTTTATTAATATGAAATTCAACGGGGATCTCAGGGAAGAAACTTTCAAGATTTTGTTTCTTGAAATAGTCCCCGGTTTTAAATACGACACGGTAATCGCCCGTAGTTGCAGTTTGCTCGGGCCACAGTGCCTTAATTCGTCCATCCTTATCTGTTTTGGCGGTATTAAGTTGTAACCAGCCGTTGTCCGCTTTCTTTTCAAGAGTGACTGTCACGTCGGCAGCGGGTTTTCCTGTTTGCTGGTTCAAAATGTGCACACTAAGAATGTTTTGTTGTGCAGCATAGACCAAAGAAGGTAATGAAAATGCAGCCGTTACTACGGAGAGTACTAAATAACGCTTTAACATGTTTATATCCTTGTCATGTGAATGAGTTTTGAGGATAGCGAAAAAGCGTCCACGGTAACCTTACAGCAGCATTACAATTTTGTAATGAACCAGGCTGTTTCTATAACATATGATTTATGGCATATTATTTTCATGAAGATTTTACTTATTGAAGATAATCAAAGGACCCAGGAGTGGGTAACGCAGGGGCTTTCCGAAGCGGGTTATGTCATTGATGCCGTTTCTGATGGCAGAGATGGGCTTTATCTTGCGCTTAAGGATGATTATGCATTGATCATTCTGGATATTATGCTTCCGGGTATGGATGGCTGGCAGATCTTACAAACGTTAAGAACAGCAAAGCAAACTCCGGTTATTTGCCTTACTGCAAGAGATTCTGTCGATGACAGAGTCAGAGGGCTGGACAGTGGGGCAAATGATTATCTGGTAAAACCTTTTTCATTTTCTGAGTTGCTGGCAAGGGTTCGGGCACAATTAAGGCAACATCACACTCTGAATTCAACATTAGAAATCAGTGGCTTAAGAATGGACTCTGTTAGTCAAAGTGTGAGCAGGGACAATATCAGTATTACACTGACGCGCAAGGAGTTTCAGTTACTTTGGCTACTGGCCTCCAGAGCTGGCGAGATTATCCCCAGAACGGTTATTGCGAGTGAAATTTGGGGAATCAACTTTGATAGTGATACCAATACGGTGGACGTCGCCATTCGCAGGCTCCGCGCAAAAGTTGATGATCCTTTTCCTGAAAAGCTAATCGCCACAATCCGGGGGATGGGCTATTCATTCGTAGCGGTAAAAAAATAATGAAAAGATTATCTATAACCGTCCGTTTAACCTTGCTTTTTATATTGCTGCTGTCTGTTGCTGGCGCTGGAATTGTATGGACTCTCTATAATGGCCTGGCAAGTGAGTTGAAATGGCGCGATGATACAACACTCATTAACCGGACAGCGCAGATCAAGCAGTTGTTAATTGATGGGGTAAATCCAGATACGTTACCTGTGTACTTTAACCGGATGATGGATGTTAGTCAGGATATCTTGATCATTCATGGTGATAGCATCAACAAAATTGTTAACCGGACGAATGTCAGTGATGACATGTTAAATAACATACCTGCTACTGAGACAATCAGCGCAGCTGGCATTTACAGAAGCATTATTAATGATACAGAGATAGATGCTTTACGAATTAATATTGATGAAGTTTCGCCATCATTAACGGTTACTGTGGCTAAATTGGCTTCAGCCAGACATAACATGCTTGAACAGTATAAAATTAATAGCATTATAATTTGCATTGTCGCCATTGTACTTTGCTCAGTATTAAGTCCGCTGTTAATCAGAACGGGATTACGAGAGATCAAAAAGTTGAGTGGTGTAACGGAAGCGCTGAATTATAACGATAGCCGGGAGCCTGTTGAGGTTAGCGCATTACCGAGAGAACTAAAACCTCTTGGGCAGGCGTTGAATAAAATGCATCATGCTTTAGTCAAAGATTTTGAGCGTCTAAGTCAGTTTGCTGACGATCTCGCTCATGAACTTAGAACGCCCATTAATGCATTACTGGGTCAGAATCAGGTTGCGCTCAGTCAAACCAGAAGTATCGCTGAATATCAAAAAACAATTGCCGGTAACATTGAAGAGCTGGAAAATATTTCGCGGTTAACAGAGAACATACTGTTTCTTGCCCGGGCAGATAAAAACAATGTTTTGGTGAAACTGGACTCACTTTTTCTCAATAAGGAAGTCGAAAATTTGTTGGATTATCTTGAATACCTTTCAGACGAGAAAGAGATTTGCTTTAAGGTCGAGTGCAATCAGCAAATCTTTGCGGATAAAATTTTACTGCAACGAATGTTATCGAATCTTATTGTTAATGCCATTAGATATTCACCAGAAAAATCGCGCATTCATATAACCAGTTTTCTTGATACCAACGGCTATCTTAATATTGATATCGCCAGTCCTGGAACGAAAATTAATGAGCCTGAAAAACTCTTCCGTAGATTTTGGCGGGGAGATAATTCGCGTCATTCCGAAGGTCAGGGACTTGGTCTTTCTTTAGTCAAAGCGATTGCCGAATTGCATGGGGGAAGTGCTACGTATCACTATTTTAATAAGCATAATGTGTTCCGAATTACGTTACCGCAAAGAAATTAACATAGGGCTTCAGTACGCCATAAATCAACCATGAAAAAACGCAGCCACGTCGTGAGTATTAACGTGGCTGCGATTGATTATGCGCTTACATTCATACGTAACAGGGATTAACCCGCATAAGCTGCCAGCATTTCCTGCGCCGCCAGTTTACCCAACGCATTCGCTGCGAAAGGACTGTCGCCGGTGAGAACTTTACGGTCCTTATGTACTCGCCCGGTGATGTCGTCATTAATAATGTTCATGCCCATTTTCTTCAGCTCTTCGCCGAAGTACCAGGTGAGATGACCCGGCATATAGCCTATCTCTGGCGTTTGTTTGTCTGCGGCGTCTGGGAATGCGCAAATGGAATAACCATTCAGTGGGTTATCGCCGTGGCGAAGCGCCAGAAAAGCCGACGGGCCGTGGCAAAGGGAGATAACAAAACGGTCATTTTTGATTGCCCACTGCAAAGCAGCAGCCACGTCCTGGCTTTCTGGTAAACCAATAAGTGCGCCATGACCACCAGGAACAAAGATTGCTGCATATTCGCTGTCTGCGTTGAGGCTGACGACAACATCCGCGAGTTTTTTCGGATTGCGGAACAACGATTTATGCTGCTCAAAGAATGGCATTACTTTTTCATCTTTGTGCGGCATAGCCCAGTATTCAAACTTGGTCATCAGACCGGAAATGGTCGCCACTTCGAATTCGAAACCTGCAGCATGGAGATGATACAACGGCAGCAACGTTTCAATCGGATGGTTACCGGTCGAGAACAGTTTTCCGTTATCGGTCGGCAAATAACGTTCGTCCGCGGCGATCACCAGAATTTTATGTTTACCGCGATACGGTTTTGGGGTAATGACTCCAACTTACTGATAGTGTTTTATGTTCAGATAATGCCCGATGA